>Ga0325405_1004849_pt1 | contig 13684 bp, 5 predicted proteins | sample PopdelMetagenome_21_FD_205663 | JGI IMG/M metagenome (GOLD analysis project Ga0325405, IMG submission 205663) | Populus deltoides microbial communities from Bellville, Georgia, United States - Xylem-Control-R2 | ecosystem: Host-associated > Plants > Phyllosphere > Stem > Wood/Secondary xylem... | reverse complement strand
AAGAAAAACTTAAACAAAAAGGCCAGGAATAAAAATAAAAATCAAAAGAGTAAGGATTGAATTAAAAATATCAACAACATGCAGTGATGCTTTCAAAAACATGATGGAATGATATATTTGAACGACTGGAGGTGCCACACACTGATGCGTTTCACACAAGCACCAACACACTTTTTATTTTTTTATTTGTCAAAAGACCTAATTGACCTTAAACTAATCTAATAATTATGAAAAAAAATCTATGTGAAAAAAAATGAAAAAGCCTTAATGCCAATTTTATTTTTTTTACTTTTAAATGAATTTTAATCATTTCATTATGTATTTTTATTTTTATTTTTTATGTCTAGTAAATTATCAAAGTGCTCCTCATCTTATATAATAATGATAAAAAACCATTGTGAAGTGCGAAATTGCTCTTTGAAGCTTGTTTTAATTTTTTTGTTTTTAAAAACATTTTAATCATTTTATTGTGCATTTAAAATAAAATAAAAATTTATTTACTCCTAATCAATTTGGTAATAAATAATTTTTTTTGAAAAAAATTGAAAGCTCTCAATAACTAGTTTTAAGAATTTTTTTTTATATGAAGAGTAAAATTATTATTATATTATTTCAATAAACAATATTTCTTAATATGGAGATATAATATTTTCCCAGCAACGCTTAGCTTTTGTTAATACACTCATTTTATTTATCAAAATCAAACAGAATACTCCAACTTAACAATTCCTAAAAAAGAGAGAACAGGAGTGTTTGATGTGTCGTGCTTGCCTGTAACGAGGGAAAAAGGAAACAAAACTACATAGTACTACAGTAGAAAACAAACAGAGAGAAGGTAGGTGAGAGAGAGAGAGAGAGATAGAGAGACAACAACCCGACGATTTGTTCTATAAAATACGAAGTGGCATTTTATTTAGTCAGCTTCACTTCGCTGACGCTCACCTGTTAGAACACAGAGATAATAAATATACAAGTAGGAGAACAGCATTGAAATGGACACGTAACTAACTAAGCTGTTCTTCCTTCATCTTCTCCGTCAACTTTTCTCGTAATAAACTCTCCTCTGTTTTTGCACTCCTCCTCGTTTTCTTCGCTCTATTTCCTCTGATAATTATATAAATACCCCCTCTCAGGTCACTCCCCTTTCTGACTTTCTCTCTATTATATTACTCTGTAAACCTTTTTTTTCTCCCTTTTCCCTTTCCCTTGCCAGTTTGGTTTCTGGGCTCCTTCTCTTCCCGAAAGGTAATTTGTTGCTTCAAAATAACCTGTGTTCTTGCTTTGTAATAATGTGTTTCTCTATTAATTCTGTCACTAAGTGATTGGTTTTAATTTGAGATATTTTTCTCGGACATGGCCGCCCTTCCGCAATAGATCTGTATGTGTGTGTGTGTGTATTTTTTTTGGTTGCCGCAACAACATGCGGCTTTTGTTGTTGGTCTTTTCTTTATTCTTGCTCTCTCCCTCTCTATTAACATTGGTTGTGTTGGATCTTATTTGGGTTACATATGTTTGAATCTTTTTGGCGCTTCTTGAGTTCTTAGGCGTCTATTCTGCTTTCTTTTATTATCAGTGTTGATTTAATTTGCTAGTTTTGTGAAAAAGAATACACTACGTGCTATTTCTGTAATGCCTTCAAAGCTACTGTAGATTCGTGTATCTTTCTACTCACTGTGTTGAAGTAGATGTTGGTCCTTGAATGGAAGAAACCCACTTGTATAATTATTTGTGGGTCTTGGATTTTCAGGATGGCCACTTCTGTGTTTCACCAACCCCCAGGGACTGCTCAGCCCCATCAACACTTCCAGAACTCTGGTTTTCGTCATGAGTTTGGCCATGCTTCGGTGAAACTGACATTTAAAGGTTTTAAGGTTGAGACTGGACTGTCAAGAAGAGGAGGTTATAGTTCTTGTAAGAGAAAATTTGGTGTTATTCAAGCCTCAGCTTCTCATACATCAGTGGTTCAACCAGTTTCATATCCCCCACATAACAGCACCGATGAGTTGCGAAAGAAATCAAGTAAGCCTGTTTCATTTTTTTTTTCCTAAACTCATATTTATCAAAGCTTAGATGTTCAAATCAATTGCCAATTTTATCCTCGAAAAGGTCTCCTTACGTATGGATGTGGCCACATAGATCATAAGACGCTGAAATGCAGTAGCGAAAATATCATGACAATATATAATTCGATCCATATTATTTGGCGTCCAACCCAAATTTTGGAGCTGAGTTTTTTCTTATTGTGAAACTTCTCAATGCCATATCATAATCAATTTCAGGTGAAGCAGCTTTGATCCTGATTAGGCATGGTGAGTCACTATGGAATGAAAAGAACCTGTTCACAGGCTGTGTTGATGTGCCATTGACAAAGAAGGGTGTGGAGGAGGCAATTGAAGCTGGTAAGAGAATCAGCAACATACCTGTCGACATGATATACACATCAGCCTTGATCCGTGCACAAATGACTGCTATGCTTGCCATGACCCAGCACCGTCGCAAAAAGGTAGATTGGTAAAACCTGCCATTGGTTGTTAGAAAACACAATTTTTAGCTAGTGGCATTCAAATCTCAGAAGCTATTGACGTAATGGTAGATAAATATGTCGCTCCTACGCTAATCTGAGCTAAACCAGCATTATTGGTTACCGGTCAATAATTACTCAGGCTAGTACGTCTGAAACTTATTTGTATCTAATGCAGCAAGAAATGTTAAAATGGAGTTATTTATAAGACTCCATTTTTTCCTCAAAAGTTCTATTTTCTCTTCTTTAGTTGCTACCATATTGACTATCAAACTTGTGGCAGGTTCCTATCATTTTACATAATGAGAGTGAACAGGCAAGGGAATGGAGCCAAATTTTTAGTGAAGATACAAAAAAGCAATCCATCCCCGTTGTAACAGCTTGGCAATTAAATGAAAGAATGTAATGATACTGTCTCCTTTTCTCATGCAATCCCCATGTTATGTACAAATTATGAACTGATCTTCTCTACAGGTACGGGGAATTGCAGGGTCTCAATAAGCAGGAAACAGCAGACAGGTTTGGGAAGGAAAAGGTTCATGAGTGGCGGAGGAGTTATGACATACCTCCACCCAATGGCGAGAGTTTGGAAATGTGTGCTGAAAGAGCAGTTGCTTATTTCAAAGATCATGTATGCTTGACTATGCCTTGCTATTCCTAGTTCTCTTATGGTTTGCTCGCCATTGATTGGATGGTTTGCTTAAAGATTAGAGCAATTGTATACAATTCATTTGCCCCTGACCACAGAATATTGTGTTGCAGATTGAACCTCAACTTCTATCTGGGAAGAATGTGATGATTGCTGCCCATGGGAATTCACTCAGGTCCATAATCATGTACCTTGACAAATTAACTTCACAGGAGGTGATCAACTTTTTACTTTGATACTGGGGTGTTCCCTATATTGAGCATCTTTGTGTTATCTCTTCTTTGTCATTGTCGTCTTAACTATATTTTGGTCATGTTTTGTTCTGACAGGTTATCAACTTAGAATTATCAACTGGAATACCAATGCTCTACATTTTCAAAGGGGGAAAATTCATTAGGAGAGGAAGTCCTGCAGGACCAACCGAGGCTGGCGTGTATGCATATACTAGGGTATGCAACTTCTGGTCATCCTAACAGTTTCTGAACTTGAAAATTTTCATTCTGGTTTAAGTTTATATTTGCGTGATTTTTTAAGCATGGGATAGATGATTTAGTTCAACAGTAGTAACCTGTCTGAAACCAGCATGGAAATTTTTTTCTTGAAAACAAGTCATCATACAGATTTTAATTGCCCTATTCAATTAATGAAGCAAAACATGCATGCCTGTGTCTGAGAGTAACCTTTCTGAGTTCCCATTGAGGCCATCAGATCAATTATCCTAATTAATTGAACTGCAGTATAATCTTTTTCAGTAATTTACTTTTGTTGCTAAGAACCTGCTTCTCAGATTGGCTGGCAAGCCCTAGGTCGAGAAAGCATAGGCAGAATTGGTGGAATGACCTAGGAAGTATGGATATCACACAGAGATGCATAAAAAAATATTATACTAACATGTTATTAAGGAAAACCGAAAAAAATACTAAGAATTCATTGTGTGTACAAGAATGAATACTATTATCTTTTTTTTGTTGCCTATGACATGATTATCACTTGAATAGCTGAATACTCTTGGAGTCCAATCATGTATTAACAGTCGTGCAGTACTCATGTCTTACAAGTCCCCAACTTATGTGGGCAAGATATGAATGCTTACTGTAGCAGAAGTGTCGTTGCTGCATGGTTCGTTACCCAGGTCTCATTCTAAGAAAGGAAAATATGCCAGATAATTGCTGATGCTGTCTTCTTTCTTTTGCTGTTTTTCATTTACATGATGCTATTTCCCTCAAGTACCTAACAGAATATGACCTCACTACTTTCGCAACTTTAAATGTTGTTGCAGAGTTTAGCTCTATATAGACAGAAGTTAGATGATATGCTGCATTAGCATGCTCACATATTGGTAAGTTCTATTACTTCTTATCATCTTCTGGATCTAACCTCAATCACTGGCTCCTCCTTTGCTTCCTTAGATAAGTACCAACATTCCTTCTCTTTTTCAGGGGGCCATCTTCCACTGCATTAATATTCATGTTAGCTGTTGGTGTCATAAATAAGAAAACGCAGAAAAGCTAGTTATGTGATACGTTTCGGAACACGCAAATATGGTCATCTTACCCAACCAGTAGGACGGACAGCTTTCTACTGCTATTATTTTTTAATATATATAATTTTTCTGCGTGTTTCGGTTGGGTCTTTAACCTTGTTTCTTCCGAGGAAGACGTAGGATTCTTGATAGTGATGTTTAAATGTTGTAAAAGATGGACTGAAGTGAAATACGAGTATTCTTTTTTATGGTACCATTTAGCTATTACAATGTGCACAGAGTGATACGAGAGTAATCTCCTCCCTCTGTGTTTTGTTGTTTCTCGCCATGGATTTGGATCCTGGAACATGATGAATCTTGTTGTAGAATCCACATCTTTGGATTCAAATCAACGGTAATGATTAAGTCTTGAATTCATAAATGGATATGGATAGTTTTCCAAATATGGTAGAGTTTAAAATAAAATCAAACTCGGTTAAACTTTTACCAATGGGATATAAATAGGATCCATTATGTTCTCCAGAACATGACTAGGTGACTGTTTGGCCGTGCTGTATTTACGAGAAACATTTTTAAAATGTAAAATGTATATAAAGGTATTGTTAACATGTTTTTTAGTTACAAAAAATAATCATGAATTAAAAAATTGATGCATATTTGATATATTTTTTTAAATATTGAGATTATAGTATATTAAATAAAAAAATATTGAGATAACAACATATTAAATCAAGATGAACATTAAATGTTTAAGGATAAAAGAAATTAAAATAAATTATGAAAGCTTGATTTCTAATTAAACAAATGTTTAAGGATGAAAATAAAATAAAAATATTTAATTAAAAAAAATTACCAATGTGAACTTGAAAAAATATATGCCCACCAAACATTTGATCCAGGTCATAAGAATATATTACCCTGTAAAAAGAAAATTAAAAAAAAAATTATGAAGTTCAATTTTCAACAAACCTATTGAAAGATAAAATAGAAAAAAAACCAATTTTAAAAAATAACCTTAGTTAACCCAATTTAATTTGCCAAACCCACGATCTAGGACATGAAACCAAGATGACCCTATAGAAAGCAAATCGAAAAAAATTATGAAGTTTAATTTCCAACCAACTAAATATTGAATGATAAAACTGAAAAAAAAGAGAGATAAATTTAAAAAACATGAAAAAAAATAACATAAGTTAACCTAGGTTATGAGACTGAAATCACACCATAGAAAGCAAATAAAAAAAATCACGAAGCCCAATTCTCAACTAACTCAATATTAAAGGATAAAGTTGAAAAAATAAATAAAAAATAACTAAAAATAGCAATTAAAAGAATAAAAACTAACTTTGACACAAGAAAAAATTAATAGTCCATTTTACTTCTGTTATTTTGGATAAAGCACAGTGTGAAAATCGAGGAGATGAGAGAAAAGAAAGGAAAAAAGAGTGGATTGCTAGAGCCACAACGCCACTCCTCCAGTGGTACGCGCCATCGAAAAATGAAGACCTTGTCGAGACGATACCAGTGCCACCAAAGAAGACCCATTTCGAAGCTTCGAGGAAGCTGCACGTGCCATCACAGTGCAACAATTTTCCGCACACAATAGCATAGTTGTTGCTTGTGTCAACAATTTTTTCCCTTCTCGTTCATTTTAGTCTCTAATCTAGCAAAATAATAGGGCTAAATATTTGTCTCAGTTTCAAATTGATCACTTGAAGCTTCAATTGCTTTAAATCAATAAGATAAAATTTTATTTTGTTAAACCAAGCATCATTCGACCGTTGAAATTTTTTCTTAACATTGCAAGATCTCTATATCTAGGCATCAAAACAAAACATCAAGTCTAATATCAAATGAACTCAATAAAAAAAGATTAAATTGAAATAAAAGTTTAGCGATCTAAAAAAATTAAAAGACAAAATAAAATAAAATAGTAGAACACTCTCCACTTCCCCCTTCACGATCAATTTAGTCCATGATCTAGCAAACCAAGGGCCTAAACACTTGTCTATTATTTTTAGATAAATAGAATTTAATCTTATTTTTCAAATTGAACATTAACAGAATGTTGGAATTTTTTCTCGACATAAAGATACTCATATCTAGACAATTGAAACAAATTATCAGATCTAAATCTCAAATCATTGCAGTAATCAATTTAAAGAAAAAAAAATCTAGTGATCAAAATAAATAAATAAAACATTATTAACATTATTACAACTTACAATATTTTCTCTACGGGTACAATATTAATGAGAAGCAGCGAAGATATGTTTGGAATACTTACAATCCACAAGGGGCACAATAATATTAATGAGATCAGTTTTTTTTTTAAAAGATAACGTCTTTTTTAAATAAAAATATCAGTTTTTTTTTTTAACTCCATTTAAAATCCTAATTAAAAATTGCTTAATTTACTTAAAGTGCTCATTTACGAAGCAAATAGACAGATGAAAATTAAACCGATATGTATGGACCAGTGTATCGACGTCATGGTGCGTAATCTCGTAATGAGTTTGCTACTGTAAAACCCGCCTGAATCTGAAACACCGAGATTACGATGTACATTTTACGTAGAAAGGAACATCATCTTTAGGACACCTAGCAGCGAGCAGAAGTTCTAGACGGCACAACTGCACAAACTGTGCATCAGAGAATGATATCATTTTAGAATCCGGGAGGGAGGGCACGATTTGTCAAGAAGTAAATTCACAAAAAACAAGAAACGATTTTCAGAAACAGACTCATCCTTATGCCTGGTAAAAAGTTTTGTACCAATTGTGGAGAATCAAGATACACGGGGACATGGAAGAGTGCATTTGATGCTTGCTCCGACCGCCATATCATGAAACTCAGTGGTGAAAAATCATTCACTAAATTCGATGGTGTTATCAATACAACTTAATAGAAAATCTTGATATTGTAGTCTCTAATTAAATGATACGTCAGCTGTCAGCTGTCCTACACCAACCGCTGTCAGGTCATTCTGCCTTGGCAAAATTCAAGCATGTGCTTTGTCATCAGGTTTAACGTCAGTACGATGCGGATCTTCCGACTCCGACTCTGATTCTTTCTTACCACCATCAATCACTAAAGTATTTTCATCAGTGAAAACAGTATCTGAATCTATTCCATGAGGCATGGAACCTTCTGTTTTATCATCGTCAGAAGCATCAGAATTTGAGTCCAAGTTGAGTGAGTCCAAGGTAGCAGATGCCAGGTCCGGTTGTGGTGCTGCTGAGGGAGAACTCGCTCTTGTCCAAAAAGATGGCATCCTCCTGTCATCTTCCTTCATCCTCTCCGCATACTTATTTATATCAAAACCTACACTATCTTTTCCACCAAATGCAGCTTCGAGATAGTCCATATCAAATAGATCTTCCACTATTTTCATAGAGTTGATTTCATCAGAGTAAACAAACTTGACTTTATTGTAAGTTTTAGGCTCTAAAAAAGCTTTTGCCACCTGCAATGAAAGATTATCCTGACATCAGTAGCAGACTAGCATATAGAGTGTAGAGCTAGAAATCAGAAAGACTAACCAGAAATAATCTAATAGCATCAAAACAGGACCGTGACTCAACAAAACAAAACACACTGGAATGCCCTTTAGCTAATGGTCAGAGACACCAACAAAAGCTAAAGGAAGACATTAAACTGAAATTAATCATTGATCCATACAATTCACACTTAAAACTAAAACAGTTTTGCATCGAATTTTGCAAATACATTCACAACATTAAAGATTGGAAACTAAAAAATGCAGCCACAATCACAAGTTGAGGCCAGCCCTGATGCATGGGAGTGAACGTTGGCTATTGAAGCAACAACATAAACATAAGATGGCAACGGTGGGAATCTGTATGCTAAGGTGGATGTATGGTAACAAAAGAATGGATAAGATTAGAAATGAACTCATCCGCCAAAAGGTCCATGTAGCACTCATCAGTGAAACAAGAAGAAAGGGGGCCTAAATGGTTTGGCCATGACCAATGTCGGACACCAAAGCCCTGGTTCAGAGAAGTAATAAGCTGCAGTAGTAAGGGGAAGAGGGGAAGGGGGAGCCTTAATCTAATGTGTGGAAGTGGTATCGGAGGGTTAAAATCTCTCAAAACTGAGGTAAATTTGGTGTACAAACATGAGGATTGGTGCAAAAAGATTTATATAGCCAATCCCAACTAGTTTGAGATTGAGGCTTGGTGATGGTGGTTGTTGTAATCTAATTTCTAGCAATCAGTTAGGCGGTATACACAAACAAAAATAGATTATCCAGAATATAATCGATAATCACAAATTTATATTTGCAAGAGCCAAAATAAAGTTTTTTTTTTTTTTATCAAACTATTAGAAATTTAAAGCATCATGAAAAAGAAAATAAATTTAAAGCAGCATGGAAAAGGATAGCAGAAACAGGCAACAGGTTACCATCCAGAATGGTTCAAAGAACTTGGGAGGATTATACAGAATTGCCAGGCCCAGGCGTTCCGGATAATGGTCTTGTAAAACATGGGCTGTTTCGCGTGTCACCTTCAATGAGATATGAGATAAATTGAAACCACTGAAATCAATCAGCCAGACCATCTGCTCCTGGTCTGGTGGCAAATTTAAAATGGCATTCTCCATGCAATACACCAGATACTTAATTTGTCCTTTTATTGACTTGGAGTTCTGCAGTCAAAATGAACTTGAAGTTATTACAGGTAACCAACATAAAAATGAAGTAGATTAGTTTTGAATTTGATCCCTGAGAGATGATGTTTCTGTACATACTTAAATTACAAAAGATCTCAGCATCATGCCAAACAGATTGGTTTTACACATAAAATATTGTCACTAAGAATAGCAGTAAGGTTGATATTCTCAATGATGCATGAAATTCACACACTGGATCGACTTCAAGTATAAATCACCATGTATCTTGTGGGAGGAGAAGAATCTGTGATTATATTGTTTGGCCTGAGTCCTGACCCAAAGCTAATCCTTTGAATATTAGGTGTCAGAGTCATGAACAAACAATTGGCCTTTTTTTCTCTTGCTCTGGATTAAGAGCATGTCCTAGTGATGTATCTACATGGACCAAGTTTCTCTTCAAATCTAAGAAATAGCAGCCTCACAAACCACAAGACAGAAAAAGTCAGGAGAAATTGTCAGATGAAACCTGGCAACTAGGTCTCATGACAAGAACTGTTCTTCCATGCTTGTCAACATAACTTGATCTGTAGATTTTCCCTGTATGTGCTTCATGCGCAATCTCTTCCTGCGTTACAAACAAAAACAGTAACAGAATTAAACACCATTGCATGAGTAAATCCACAACTAAAACAAACTTGACCAGTCCAAGAACCCACAGTGCTGAGTTCCTAGTGGAAATTATTACTAATTGTACTGGGACTTACAGACGCAAACCAATGCCAATATGTCTTAATTTTGTGTGTTATAAATAATTGGTGGCAGTTTCAATACGCTTGAACCCATAACAGGTACGTTTTGAGTTAAAGCTTCTTGAAAAGCTTTGTAAAATTAGCCCCAGGTTAGTATTCTGTCAAACATGACTGGGGACCATTTTCCCAGTGCAACAAAATGCACGAAATGAAAGATGTAGGAAAGCTTCAAGACTCATTCAATTGCTCATTAAAGTTCAAGCAGACCATTGAAATTGAACCCTACCAAATTTTCACCCATTGATCAAGACTTAGACACTAGAGCAAATCTTTACTCGCAAAGACTAGAGATAATCAAGAATGAGAAGAAATGCCAGTGTACCCAGCGAATCTCTTCTGGTTTGTATGCTACTCTCCATTTTAAGGTTTCTTTCAGCATTTTCAGTGCCTTCTTGACATTCCAATTCCGTGCCCTTAGATGCCTTTCAATTGAAGCATCGGAGCAATAAATAGACAACTTCTCTGGCAGCGGCCCCACCAACCTTCTTACCTCATTAACCTGCATACTTGAAAGAGTCACGAGCTTGAAAGTTTCTCTCCAATATGAAGTAACAAATGTGACGAGCGGATGAGATGGACATACCTTTTCCTGCTGGTGTTCAGTTGTCAAAGGCTTCTCAAAGCCATTTGAAGAGGATCTCTTTACACCCTCACTCATTTTAAGTTTCCCTGTAAGCCAATATTTGATATTACACTATTACATCATAATCTATGTTTCTATCTCGTACCTTGTAGTCTATATTTTGTATCCTTTTAATTGCAAGGAGTTTTTCAAGAACCAGACATCATTCCATATACAAGTATTTCATAAGATGATATAACAAAAGCTTGCGGATACCTTAAATTATTTATTCTTTTTCCAGCCAGGCTGAAAATTATTTTTTACACTGCAGAAGTTAAAGTTACAAGAAAATCTACTTACAGTAATCTTTTTCTGATCTCAAAGGAATTCTTGGGAAGAGAAAAGCAGTTTCGATAAAACACTGAATCTTTTGTTGCTGGAGGTATACAGGCTTTAGTAAAATATAGTCAACTTAACCAAAGACTCAACACATTTACATATGCTGAACCACATGAAAGATAGTATCAAGCAGCAATAAAAACAGTGTCGATATATTTTCTCCACGCTATCTTGATCTCCAAACCCTATTTCTTGATGTTAAATTATCAGAGCGTAAGTATAAGATCATATTTAAGCATAGTTCTTAACGATCAATACCTCTTAGTGTAGGCTAGGAAACAATTGGATGGAAAAGCTCACGAAGTCACAATTAGTTATTTCAAGCGGTGCCAGGAAATGAATCTAAAACTTATAAGAGAGATACAGGTCTGTAATCATGTTAAAAAATCAGTCTACCCCTGACATTATATTTAAGCATCTACTTGAAGTGGATGCCAACTCCCGGTACTTCTTTAATGACTAGGAGAAACAAGTCAGTAGCCCACCAAGGAAAAATGTACTCTACTCCAAATTTTGGCACCTAACTGAAGTGCAAAATTAATGGGTTGGGCAAATCAATTGTTATGATGAATCGGTATATTCTTTTTTTAACAAAAAGTTGAAGTATTTTTTTGCCATACTCCTTCCTCTTACTGAGCTACCGGTAACAATGGATGGCACTTGCATTATTTTACTTAAAAGAAAATACAACAATTCCTGTCTTTCAGTATTCGGCAATGCTCTGTAACAGCACAGCTTCAGTGACACTAAAATTAGACAAATCTTCCTGTTAGTCCATACAAAAAACTAACACCCACTCCACGACCCCAATTCTACTATTCATTTTTATTTTTATTTTGGACGCAGGGGCATAAATTTGGGTTTCCAAAGCCGATACATGAACGTCTTGATCGATCAAACGATTGTAAAGATCTTCTCTTTTTTCCCTTCCTTATCATTTTACGCACCGGTGGCGCATACCCAGCTACGCTAAATCACGCCTTGTATTATATTTCGATAAATCGAAAAGAAGAAGAAAAAAACATAATTGACCCACGAAACCACGTAGATCATTATAAGCAAAAATCAAATCTGAACCTGGATTTCACAAGAAAAGAAAAGAAAAATCAAAGTGACAAACAAACCTGTTTGATTCAGCAATTAGGAAGCCTAAAAAAGGGGGATAAGACCGATTCTTCAGGTTTGAGTTTTTCAACTGATAGAAACCGGGTGTATGTCTTGAGGAATACAAGGAGTGAAGGTGGTTGCTGTGATCAATTTTGAAAAGTAGCTGTTTTGGATCCACACTCGCACACGACACAGGTTTCTCTCGTGACCGAATTGGATATTAAGAAGCCGGGAAATACAATACAATACTGGTATGAGCTGGTAATGCTTTGTCTTTCTATGCAATAATTTATTTGAATTATTTCTTACAACTCACATGTGTACATGTCGTTTTGGACACATGCTCCTCCTCTTTGTCTAACAATGGAGAAGTCGTGAATGATCCTATCCAGGAGTAACATATACAATTTAGTATGAAGGTTTTGGTGATTTCTTAAGGGCCATTTTGACCTTTTGGAATGTCCGAGGGATCATCAGCCAAAGCTCTGGCGAATAAACCCTTTGCGATTCCATGTAAATGACTTCGCTGTTGGTGTAAAGCTTACTTTCGTCCCTTTTCTCTTGATTTTTTTTACTGTTCTGGGCCTTTTACTTTGATTTGTGTTAATATGAGGTCTTTACTCCCCATTTATGTTGGAAAAATATCCTTAGGAAGGCTCATATGTCATGTAGATTTTAAATTAAGTGAGAACTAAGACTTGAGAGTCTATTAAATTCTAGTAGCGGGCCAAGCATATTCATGATGGATTAATGTGTAAAAATTAGGTTATATATAAAAGGTTCGGGCAAAAGAGGTTATGAAAGGTTTTGTGTCTTTCATTCACACAAAGTAACCCTAGAGTTTGGCATGGATTATAAGAATTTTTATTCTTGAAAACAAAACGATTTTTGGTCAATTGCTCTAATACCTAACCAATCATGGTAGAAAATGTGTGTCGTAATAATTTTCCGCTATGTTTATATGCTTAGCATATTAAAATATCTTACATGTGGTGTTAGAGTCTTCGAGTGTGTTTGGTATTGCGGTAGCTTTTGTGGTTGTGGTTTGAAAAAAGTTGTTTTATAAAAAATACTTTTAGTTGAGGTTAGTTTGAAAAAATAGGTGTTTGGTTAAAACTGTGGTTGAAATTGAGGTTGAAGAAAAAGTAGTTTAATGTGTTTGGTTAAAAATATGCTTTTCAAATTGAGGTTATAAAATAATTAAAAAATATATATATTAATACTAATGATTTTTAATGCAATAACATAATTGGAATTGCGATCAAATTTCACAAATGCTACATCATTATGCGATATCCTTCTAATTTATGTAGTGTTATTAAATAATATTAAGTACTAGTTTTTCGAGTAAAACATAATTTTTTTTTAAAAAAATCAACAATTTCATTATGTACAAAATTCATTCGACAATAACTACAGTTATCATGATTTATCCTGCGTGCAATAAAATTAAGTAAAATATTATCAGGAATAAAATTGAGATTACAGTACGAATAAATTTAATTTACATTAAACTAATTTT
>Ga0325405_1004847_pt1 | contig 13687 bp, 12 predicted proteins | sample PopdelMetagenome_21_FD_205663 | JGI IMG/M metagenome (GOLD analysis project Ga0325405, IMG submission 205663) | Populus deltoides microbial communities from Bellville, Georgia, United States - Xylem-Control-R2 | ecosystem: Host-associated > Plants > Phyllosphere > Stem > Wood/Secondary xylem... | reverse complement strand
GGGGCTGTCATCTCTTTTATTGGGGACTTAGCTAATGGAGGAAATGCCTTTTAGGGTAGTGATGTATAAGGCCCTTTTTATTTTTACTTTGTATAAGCTACCCTTATTTATAAGAAAGGCCATGATTTTTTTTCTTTCTAATGGATTTTGGTAACCAACCATGATAAGAACTTGGCAAACATTCTTTTACAGCAATCAGTTCGACTCAGAAATCTTGCCTAAAGGATTACGAAGGTCATGAATCAGTTCTAAAAAAAAAATAAAAATAAATAAATAAATTTATCGTCGCATATGCATTACATTTTCATCACGCATTTGTTTACAATTTATCACGTGCAAAATCAGATCGTGAAACATAGGTCCCCCCTCCAAAGTCTATCACACCCGACTAAGATCAAGAATGGAGAACGAGGAAAGAGCTCACTTAGAGTCACATTATCAGAATGAGTTGTAATCCGTAAAGAATGAAGTTGCTCGCATGACCAATCTGCTTGAGCAACTTCTAAAAGCCAAAAACAGGGAGGGAACGTCTACCCAACCAATTACAGGAGCACCAGCAGCTCATATCCAAGGGACTTCTCAAAACTTGGGGGCAGATTCGATGGCAGAACAACACTTTGTGCCTATCACCTCTATTCTGCCAAGTCAAGCTATATTCACCGTGGATTTAACAGTAGATGGACCTCCCGGCAATAGGTCCACTGACAAAGTGAGCTACGACAGGTTGACAGCTCTAGAAGAAAGATTAAGAGCAGTTGAGGGTAATGATTGGTTTGATCCTATGCGAGCAGTAGAAGTGTGTTTGGTACCAAACATCATAGTACCAAAGAACTTTAGGATACCGGAGTTCGTCAAATACACTGGATTGGAATGTCCAAACACTCACCTCCGATCTTACTGCAATAAAATGGCTGAGGTGATTTATGATGATAAGCTGTTAATCTATTTTTTCCAAGATAGTCTGGAGAGATCTGCCCTAAGCTGGTACATGAGGCTGGACAATGTTAAAATTAAGAAATGGAAAGATTTGGTGGAGGCCTTTTTTAAGCAATACAAGTTCAATTTAGAAATTGCTCCGGATAGAACAAGCCTTATGTCAATGGAAAAGAGGAGCCAGGAGTCAGTAAGGGCTTACGCACAAAGATGGAGAGATGAGGCAACACATGTCCAACCCCCTTTGATAGAGACAGAAATGGTGACTTGATTCGCCAATACCTTCAAGGCACCTTACTATGAGCATCTAATGGGCAGCTCATCTCAACATTTCTATGATGTTGTACGTGTGGCAGAAAGGATAGAGCAAAGGATTAAAGCAGGGCGTATAGCAGAACCGTTAGAGAAGAAAGGTTTTATGGGAAAGAAAAGAGAAGGTAATATTAACAATTTGGAAGGCGGGTAAAAAGGCAAAAAAATAAATTACCAGAACCCACAGATGCCCACCCCTCATTCCACCAACATAAACTTTGCTAAACCTTTTCAAACCAATCAACCAAACAATTACCAAAGGCCAAATACAAAGTATCCTTTGGAGCAGTTGCCACCCTTACCCATGCCCTTAAAAGACTTGTATGCTAAACTGTTGAGCATATGACAAATAGCTCCAATTCTTTTACCACCAATTGAACCACCCTTTCCCATATGGTACAAACCAGAATTAACTTGTGAGTATCATGCTGGTAACCTGGGGCACGAAATTGAAACTTGTTACGCTTTCAAAAGAAGGTTACTCGAACTTATTAAGATGGGGTGGGTGTCTTTTGAAGATATGCCCAATGTTAATTCCAATCCTTTACCTAAACATGCTGCAAGTAGAGTGAGCATGGTAGAAGTAGGGAATCGAAGTAAAGGGTTGAAAATATCCATGAAGAATTTGCATGGTATGTTAGTACAGTCAGGGTTCCTAAAGATGAATAATGAACATAATCTAGAAGGGAGCGATTATTGTGAGTTCCATGAAGAGGAGGGACATCATATCAATGATTGTTTGGAGTTTCGCAAAAAAATTGAGAAAATGATGATCATGGGAGAACTGAGGATTGAAGCCATGGAGAACGGTGATGAAATAAGAATTATGGAGGGCCAAGACAGGTTGTCAGAAGTATGTAGAGTCCAACTAACAGCTTATAGGCCGCCAAAGTTAATCTTGGTTAAACCCTCCTATACAAAGAGAAATCACAATGCAATGCCCTATAATTACAGCTATGCCCCCAATGTTGGGACCCCTCTTCCTTTGTTCCAAACTGAGGTTAGTGGGTTGACTAGGAGTGGCCGGTGCTTCACACCTGAGGAGTTAAGGAAAGCAAAAGGTAAGGAGGTGGTAAACCTGGGCAAAGAACTGGAAGTTAATAAACCAGTAACCGAAGAGGAGTCAAATGAATTTCTGAAGTTGATAAAGCATAGTGAATATTGCATAGTAGATCAATTATAGAAAACTCCAGCTAGAATCTCCCTTATGTCTTTGATACTCAGCTCTGAACCGCATCGAAACGCCTTGCAAAAGGTATTGAATGAGGCATATATACCCTAAGATATTGAACAGAGAACCATGGAACATTTGGTGGGGAGGATCCATGCGACTAATTATCTGTACTTTACGGCTGACGAGTTAGATGCTGAAGGAACTGGACATAACAAACCCTTGTACATCACCACTAGGTGCAAGGATTGCCTAATAGGAAAGGTGCTCGTCGATAATGGTTCGGCTCTTAATGTGTTGCCAAAACACATGCTAAAAGAAATGTCGGTGGATGAATCTCATATGAAGCCTAGTACCATGATGGCAAGAGCATATGATGGCTCACCAAGATAGATAATTGGGACTTTAGAAGTGGAGTTATATGTGGGACCACAATTGTTCCTGGTGACATTTCAGGTAATGAATATCCACCCTTCCTATAGTATGTTATTGGGAAGACCTTGGATTCATGCAGCTGGGGCAGTAACTTCATCGTTACACTAATGTTTGAAGTACATCATGAATGGGATGCTGGTAACTATCAAGGCTGAGGAGACAGTATCCATGATAAAGAATGTGGCTATACCTTTCATCGAGGCAGAGGATTGCAATGATGAATATAGCCATGCTTTTGAGATTGTGAACACTGACTGGGTGCCAGAAAACACAGTGATAAGAATGCCAAGGATCTCAGGAGCAGCGAGGGGGGCCGCTCAATGTTTTTTGGAGTGTAAAATTTCATTTCAGCATAACCCTGTCACCGAAAATCTAGAAAAGGTTAATTTAATAATGATGAAATGTGCTAATCAAAGATTTGGGCTGGGGTATGAGCCTAAAAAGGAGGATCATCGATGGGCTGCTGGTAGAAGAAGGGAAAGAAGAATGGCTAAGATTCAAGGAAGAGAGCCTGAAGAAGAAGAGTTGGAAATCCCTCCCCTAAGGGTATCGTTCCCAAAGGCCGCATATGTAATGCAACCTGATAAAGATTCAGAAAGCCTTAGTCAAAAACTATCAACCATGGACATAAACACCTTGGAGAAGGATAAAGAGGAAGGAAGTGGCATGAATATGGTATCGGGAGTGGAAGATGAATCACTGCCACAGCTGACTGTCCATACTCTAGAAGAAGTCCCCACCACGACCTTTGTGCGAAAGCTAGCCATGGGCGAGAAGTTTCAGAAATGGGTGACCCAAGAAGCTCATGTAGTGTTTAAAATGTAAACCAACTTTTGTCTGCATTTACATGTTTCTGTCATAGCTTTTATTTGCTTTTACTTGCTTTTATTTCCTCTGGTTGACAATCAAGGCTCATGAGGTCAGCCAGATTTTATCCTTGTCATCGAGCCCACCCTTTGCTTTAATGAGATCATGCATTTTTCAAATGTTGTCTATTTATATGCACATTTACACTAGACACCTTCTGCTTTCAGGAATCCTGAAAGCGGATCTTCCACAACATCACATACACTTAACATCAAGAACGAATGGCCAAACTTTAACGAACATGTGATTGCGGTGGAAGAAGAAGAATGGGATGAAAGCAATATCAGAGAACTCGCAAAACTGGTGGAACAACATGAACAGACTTGGAAGCCCGCTGTAGAAGAACTTAAAACCATAAATGTGGGTAGTGATCAGTCTAAGAAAGAGTTGAAAATAGGGACCTTAATTACTCTTGAGCAAAGAACAACGATGATCGCCTTACTGCAAGAATATGCAGATGTTTTCGCTTGGTCTTACGAGGATATGCCTGGTTTAGATACAAATATCGTAGTACATAAGATCCCACTAGAGGAAGGTTGTAAACCAGTCAAGCAGAAATTGAGGAGAGCCCACCCAGATGTCTGGATCAAAGTCAAAGCAGAACTTGAGAAACAGTGGAATGCAGGCTTTCTAGAAGTAGTTAAATATCCACAATGGGTATCCAATATTGTTGTTGTGCCAAAGAAGGAGGGAAAGATTAGAGTTTGCGTGGATTTCTGGAACTTGAACAAAGTTAGCCCTAAAGATGATTTTCCACTACCACACATAGATGTTTTGGTTGACAATGCTGCACGTGGTTCCACATACTCCTTTATGGATGGTTTCTCATGATACAACAAGATAAAAATGGCTTCGGAAGATAAGGCGAAGACAACTTTTGTTACACCTTGGGGAACATTTTGTTACAAAGTTATGCCATTCGGTCTGAAGAACGTAGGGGCAACCTACCAGAGAGCCATGGTGACTTTGTTTCATGACATGATGCATAAAGAAATTGAGGTGTATGTAGATGATATGATCGCAAAGTCAAAGAAGGGAGAAGATCATATAAAGGTTTTGAGAAAACTATTCGAGAGGTTGAGGACATAAGAACTAAAGCTCAACCCTGCAAAATGTTCATTTAGGGTTAAGTCCGGAAAGCAGCTAGGATTTGTGGTAAGCGACAGAGGTATAGAGGTAGATCCTGATAAAGTAAGGGTCATCCAATCTATGCCGTCCCCAAAGACCGAGAAGGAGGTAAGAGGATTCTTGGGAAGATTGAACTATATTGCCTGATTTATAGCTCAGTTGACCACAACATGTGAACCTATTTTCCGACTTTTAAGAAAAAAGAATCTTGGGACTTGGAATGAGGAATGAGGAGTGTGAGGTGGCATTCAATAAAATCAAGCATTATTTACAAAGTCCACCTTTGCTTGTTCCTCCTATATCAGGAAGGCCTTTAATATTGTATCTAACAGTGACTGAGGCAGCTATGGGATGTGTATTAGGTCAACATGACGAAACCAGGAGAAAAGAAAGGGTCATTTATTACTTAAGCAAGAAGTTCACTGAATGCGAGTCTAGATACACGGTGATAGAGAAGCTTTGTTGTGCATTGGTATGGGCGACAAAAAGATTACGACATTATATGCTATATTACACCACTTGGTTGATTTCAAAAGTGGATCCATTGAGGTATATTTGTAACAAACCCTATCTCTCGAGTCGAATTGCAAGGTAGCAGGTTTTGTTGGCAGAATATGATATAGTGTATATGACAAGGAAAGCCGTAAAGGGAAGTGCAATTGCTGATCACCTGGCTGATAACGCTATGGAAGATTATGAGCCATTAGATTTTGATTTCCCGTATGAAAATGTATTATCAGTCGAAGAGGAAGAAGGGAAGACAGATTGGTGGACCATGTTTTTTGATGGGGCAGTAAATGTATATGGTAATGGGGCCGGTGCAGTAATAATCTCTCCCGATAAGAAGCAGTATCCGGTAGCAGTTAAATTACATTTTGAATGCACCAATAATACAGCTAAGTACGAGGCTTGTATCATGGGTTTGAAGGTCGCATTAGAACTAAAGATTGAAAAAATAGATGTGTATGGTGACTCAATGTTGATTATCTGTCAAGTGAAAGGAGAATGGCAAACCAAAGAAGAAAAACTAAGGCCATACCAGGAATACTTATCCACGCTATCAGAAGAGTTTAAAGAGATAAGATTCACCCATCTAGGGAGAGAAGGAAACCATTTTGCAGACGCTTTGGCTACATTGGCTGCTATGGCTACGATTGATCTTGGGCGAAAAGTGCAACCTGTACATATTGACATCAGAAATAAACCAGCTCATTGTTGTTCGATTAAAGGAGAGATAGATGGAAAGCTTTGGTATTACGATATCAAGAATTTTGTGAAAAATCAGGAATATCCAGCAGGAGCATCAAAGATGGATAAGAAAACCCTAAGAAGATTGGCCAGGGATTTCTATTTAGAAGGAGAGATTCTGTACAAAAGATCATTTGATGGAACCTTGCTAAGGTGTCTGAATGAGACAGATGCTAGAAGTGCTTTACAAGAGGTGCATGAGGGGATTTGCTCAACTCATGCTAGCGGCCATATGGTAGCAAGGAAAATACAAAGGGCCGGTTATTTCTGGATGACGTTAGAGAAAGACTGCATCGACTATGTCAGGAAATGTCACAAGTGTCAAGTGCATAGTGATAAGGTGAATGCACCTCCAACTCCACCGTTTAATCTAGTATCTCCATGGCCATTTGCAATGTAGGGAATCGATGAGATTGGGCCTGTTAACCCAAAGGCCAACAATGGGCATAGATTCATTCTCGTAGCAATTGACTATTTCACAAAATGGGTAGAAGCCAGTTCATACGCCCATGTGACACAAAAGGTGGTGAAAAAGTTCATTGAAAAAGACTTGATTTGTCGGTATGGTCCACCTGAAAAAATAGTGGCTGATAATGCACAAAATTTCAATAGCAAAGCAATAATGGAGCTTTGTAATAGAAAATCAAGCATTCAAATTCCTCCCCATACAGACTAAAGATGAACGGTGCTGTGGAAGCTGCCAACAAAAACATCAAGAAAATTATTCAGAAAATGGTAATCACTTACAAAGACTGGCATGAGATGTTACCATTTGCTCTCCATGCATATCGCACTACAGTGACAACCTCGACAGGAGCCACTCCATATTCGTTAGTATATGGGATGGAGGCGGTGATGCCTTTGGAAGTAGAAATTCCCTCGTTAAGGGTGTTGATGGATTCAGAACTAGAAGAGGCTGAGTGGGCTAAAGTGAGATATAAACAGCTAAATATGATCAGTGAAAAGAGGGTTGCTGCAATATGTCATCATCAGCCTTACCAGAAAAGGATAGCCAAAGCATATGATAAGAAGGTTAGACCTCGTATGTTCCAAGAAGGAGATTTGGTGCTAAAGAAGCTCTTAGCTTTACCAGGGGAAAATCTAAGCAAATGGACTCTAAATTATGAAGGTCCTTATATAGTGAAGAAGGCTTTCTCGGGAGGAGCTCTACAGTTGTCCAGAATGGATGGAGAAGATCTAGCCAGACCTGTGAATTCCGATTCTGTAAAGAGATATTATGTTTAACTTTCTCCCAAAATCAATAAAGTGAAGTTTGGCCATGATTTCTTGGTGTAAAGAATCTTTTCTCCCATTGCATTGATCTCACAGCACTTAATCTTCTAAAAAAAAATCTTTGGAAAGATCTGGCTTTATGTATGATTACAAGGAACGTATCATAAGACGATCAAAGGTGAATTTTAAGCATTTCCCAGTAAAGAGGGAACCAAGTCAAACAAACCAAAGATAAAAGACAAAACTTAGTCGTTAGAAGCATTTTGAATCGCATAGATAAAATGTATGGGTAATCACTCTATAATCATGTATAATTGTCAGTCAGGATGAGAACAAAAATTTATCAATCTTAGTAAATATGCGTTTGAAATAAAGAAAGGTCATCTTTGTTAAACTTTCACTTTCTAAAGATTATATCTTTTGTGACCCCCATTTAAGCTTAAAAAAAAACGAGACTAGGACCACACCCCATACTAGGGGGCAATGAGAGATCCTCTATTAGAAAAGATGAAGACAACGGTAGAATCAAGAGTGAAAGGAGGGCTAAAAATGGAAGCCTCGTGATTGATAAAAGGCTAAAAAAGAAAAGAGTTTGAGCAAATTGCCAAAAAGAACACAAGGATCTATATAAGTCAGAACCCAACACTTGGGGGCAAAAAAAATCCTTAAGGCAAGTTTCTCTAAACATAACCTACGAGACAGCTTCACAAAAACAGGAGATAGAAGAAGAGTGGTCCTAAATCTTTAAACCCTTAAACACTTTTTGAGCCTTAAAGCATCCTTTTTCTTCTTCATAACCCACAACTATAATCGACATTACAAGCCCTTTAGAAGTCCTTTCTAATCAAGCGCATATAACCTGGGTTGATAGACATTGGTCTTACGATTCATTTGACATGATAAATGAGTGATAATCTTTTTTTTTTCTATCCATGCAAGAAAAATGCTAATATGAGATGATTTTTGAAACCTATCGAAAAGATCAAACAGAAGATTACCTCGGAGGAAGTCTGATCTAAAGTCAAAACCACATTTTGGAAACAAATAAAGCCTTTTTCCAGGGATTGCTTAAAATAACTCTTGATGCATATGTAGAAAGTTTCAATTGTCATGAACAAAAGCCAAGACTTTTAAAGATGTTTTTGTTTGAAAAGATTTTTGTACTGCAAAAAAAAAACCCGTAATTCGAGAAAAGACAAATTAAAGTATTGATAAGAGCATGATAAAAAGCAATGACAGATTATGCATTTATGAAAAAAGGTCACTAAAAAGAGGTTTGGGGATTTCCTCTTCAAGATGGGATGGGTAAGAAGGATAGTGTGAGAGACAGATCTCAACACATGATTTCAAACACATGGACAAGGTCATACTAAGAAGGAGTTCTACAAGATGGGGGGGCTATATTTCAAATCAGGTAAGGATGCATGCATGTCATCTAACCTCAAAGCATTGCACACATATTTTTATTTGTTATAGGAAAATCCAAAAAAAAAAAGACCAAAGTGAGTATATGTAGGCAGGTTGCCCGTGAAAATAGACCAGTATGAGTGTGTGGGCAGGTCGCCCCTGAAAATAGACCAGGATGAAGTGAGGGCAGGTCGCCCATGAAAATAGACCGTGTTAGTGTGTGGGCCGGTCGCCCCTGAAAATAGACCAGGATGAACATGTGTGGGTAGGTCGCCCCTGAAAATAGATCAGTGTAAGTGGAAGGGCAGGTCGCCCATGAAAATAGACCATGTGGGGCGGTCGCCCCTGAAAATAGACCAGGATGAGCATGTGTGGGTAGGTCACCCGTGAAAATAGATCAGTGTGAGTGGAAGGGCAGGTCGCCCATGAAAATAGACCATGTGGGCCGGTCGCCCCTGAAAATAAACCAGGATGAGCATGTGTGGGTAGGTCGCCCGTGAAAATAGATCAGTGTGAGTGGAAGAGTAGGTCGCCCATGAAAATAGACCATGTGGGTCGGTCGCCCCTGAAAATAGACCAGGATGAGCATGAGTGGGTAGGTCGCCCGTGAAAATAGATCAGTGTGAGTGGAAGGGCAGGTCGCCCATGAAAATAGACCATGTGGGCCGGTCGCCCCTGAAAATAGACCAAGATGAGCATGTGTGGGTAGGTCGCCCGTGAAAATAGATCAGTGTGAGTGGAAGGGCAAGTCGCCCATGAAAATAGACCAGGATGAGCATGTGTGGGTAGGTCGCCCGTGAAAATAGATTAGTGTGAGTGGAAGGGCAGGTCGCCCATGAAGATAGACCAGGATGAATATTTGTGGGCCGGTCGCCCCTGAAAATAGACCATGATGAACATGTGTGGGTAGGTCGCCCGTGAAAGTAGACCACTGTGAGTTTGAGGGCAGGTCGCCCATGAAAATAGACCGTGTGAGTGTGTGGGTCGGTCGCCCCTGAAAATAGACCATTGTGACTGTGTGGGCAGGTCGCCAGTGAAAATAGACCAATGAGTGTATGTGGGAAGATCGCCTATGAAAGTAGACCAATTTTCTTCAAAAAAACAGCAGATGACCTAAGATAATAAGATCATTTTCTTTTTTTTTCTTCTTCTTTACAAGCTTACTATGCAAGACATTGATGATGTTTTTGCTTCGTAAGCATTGTAAAGAGAGGGCATCTGTTGTTACCCATTTTTTAGTTCACATAAAAATGAGAAAATACAAAAAAATATATATCAAAAGAAATCCAAACAATAATAGGAGTGAGAAAAAGGATTGCTGGAATGCCGAAAAAATGCCAAAATTGGTTGAGGAGATTCAAAAATGCAAAAGGTTGAAATTTGACATTGAAAGCCCTGTTGATGAGAAAAATTCAATTTTAGAAAGAAAAGTGCAAAATCATATGTTTATGAACTCAATTAAATTTTATCCAAGGTTTAATTAAATTTATACAGGGTTTGATTGCAAGAAAATTGATTTTTGTAAGTCAATTTAGGCTTTATCGGAAGAAATTAAAGTTCTGGGATCCAATTATAATTTTGAAAAAAAGTTGATTTGGCCAAATCAGGGGTTTAATTGCATAATTATTAAAGTTTGATGGTCAATTAGGGACTTAATTGAAACAATTCGAGACCAAGGACCAAACTAGAAAAGGCGCTAACATTAAGGGATCCAATTACAATTTTGTTGGGGATTTGATTACAAAACTGCAAAACATTCAATGGCCAAATCGAAAGAAACTCAAGCGGAGCCGTTTCCACCATTTCATCGCCTGCAACAGCTGGTATTCTGTGATAATAAAGGAAGGAGACGTTGACAGCGATAATGGAGCCGATTCCAAATCAAGAAGGGAGCGTATCGCGGCTGACAGCCCCCCCCACCGTGATGCACGTCGGCTTACCAAAAACACTCGCGTCCTCTGGCTATAAAAGCCAAAAGAAGAACCGAACGCTGGCGGAGAGAAAAAGGCAGAGAGAGGAGAGGCTACACTGAAAAAAATAGAAGTGAAACAGCTTAAGGGAAAACGTAAGAAATAAGAGGGAGCAGAGAGATATTGGGAAAGCAAAAGGGAGAGCAGAGGAATCAAACCGAACAGAAACAAAGGACACGGTGAAGCAGAGAACCCAGCACCACCATCGTTTTCGTCTTCTCAAATCAGGTATGTTCGATGCCCTTCTCCGTTTCCCTGCAAAATGAGATGATGCATGTTAGGATGTAAAATACAGAAAGAAAACATAAATAAACCGACACTAGAAATCGCAGTTACAATGCTCTGTTTTGTTTCTTTTTTTCATTCTCGCACTGCAACAAAGATGGTTAACAGAGCGAAGGTAATTTAATTACCTTCGCCCTGTTCATGTAAGGCTAAAAAATATTATGGTGCAGTTAGTTAAAAGTATGCCTTGCAGTCTAGATGGTCAGCTTAGCCGGCTCTCATCCGAGAGAACCGGTTTCAAGTCTTAACAAGCGAAATTTTTTTTGAAGATGGTCACTGGCATGGGCCAGTGACCATGCTGGGCTGGCTGAATCCAGCCCAGCCATATGGGCCAGGTTGGGCCCAGCAAAAAAAATAATATATAATGATAATAATAATAATAAATAAATAATGTTCAAAGAAATTATTTAAATATATGTGATTTCCCGCCAATTTTTACTGCATTTTAATCAATACCGATTTATATTTTTATACTGTAAAGATATAAATCCGGTATTAAAATACCATGTTTTCGTCTAGACATAAAAAAAATGTTTTGTTTTCATGCATACGGCCAAGTCTCTTAAAAATAAAAAAAAATCATATTGTATTTTCATACAACAAAGAAAATTTCAAAAAAAATTATGTATTAGCATGCATTTTGGCTTTAATAACCAGTTTATCAAAGTCATGAGAACTAGGCCAATATTTCAAAAAATTCTAAAAAAATTTTATTTTGTTTTCTTTTAATAACTGGGGTTATGATCTTATACGTAAGATGTTTTTCCGGAAATTAAATTTTCTTTGTTGGCATTAGACCGGTTAGGTTTTATTCGATAAGAAAAGAATCTCTTTACTAAAGAGAACTTTTCTTAAGCCATAGACGGACCAACAAATAAAAAGCACGACATGACCTTAGATTTTATCAGACAATAAAACAATGCAGCTTACATTAGGTAGGGCGTATTTGGGGTGCTAATACCTTCCCTTTACGCAACCAGTCCCCGTACCCGATCTCTGAGACCAGTTAGGGTTCCTAGTAACCAAAATACTAGGTGGCGACTCTCATTCCATTTTTCCACTAATAAAAGACAAGAATTCCTTGTCTCCACATATTTTTTACATTTAAGATTAGATTTTGAGGGTGGATGTTTTCGCCACGACGCCGCATCCCGTGCGACAACCTTTGCTGGAAACCCTGTAAATTTCTTTGTAATATAGCTGGATGAGTTAATTTTCCTTCTCCTTCCCATTTCAAGATATTATTGTATTAAAATCATCAAAAACAAATATTTTAAAAAATATTTTTTCATGTAAAAAATAATTTGAAAAATAAATATAAATGCAATACTAAATAGGCTACTTTATTTGTTATTGGAATTTCATTTTAAAATGTCGGGATCTAGTGATAAATAATAAAGCATTACAGATTTGACCACACACCATCTTTAGTCACAAAGTTTGTCTTATAAGATTTGTTTAATTGTTTTTATAATTTGGGTTAGTGATGAAATAATTTTTTATTTAATCAAGAAAAATATACTAATATAAATTTTCAAGAAAACAAGCACGCTCCGGTAAAGGCACGTTGGGCTTGGTAGCGTGCCAAACCCCGGACATACCTAAAAGAATGTGCATCCTTTTTTAGCATGCTCAAAGGAATGATTATCCTTTCTTGACATATCCAAGGGAATGATACGCGATTAGACTCGGCAATGTGCGAAGCCCTAAGCATGCCCAAGAGAATGCGCATCCTCCATTGGCACGTCTAAAGAAATGATCATCCTCCCTTGGCACGCCCAAGCAAATGAGGTAATGTGGCTCTAGCAAACATGTCAGACCCAAGACACTTAGACGTAGCAGTCCGCCAACTCCATTGCACTTGGACTTGACAGTCAGCCAAGTCCAAGATAATATAGATCTGGCAAACATGCCACGTCCAAGGTACTTGGACCTGGCCATCCATTAAATCCAAGGTACTTGGACTTGGTAGTTAGCCAAGTTCAAGGCAACATGGGTAGACGACAAACACGTCAGACCCAAGACATTTGGACTTGGAAGTCAACCAAGTCCATTGCACTTGGACTTGGCAGCCAACCAAGTCCAAGGCAACAACTATTCTCTTTTGGCATGCTCAAGGGAATGACCATCCTCCTGTGGGCACGCCCAAGAGAATAATCATCCTTCATTGGCACGTCCAAGTGAATGAGGTAATATGGATCTAGCGAGTATGTCAGACCCAATGTATTTAGACTTGATATTTAGCCAAGTTCAAAGTATCATGGGTCTGTCAAACATGTAAGATCCAAGGCACTTAGGCTTGGCAGTCAGCCAAGTTCAAGATAACGTGAATCTAACAAACATGTTAAATCCAAGGCACTTGGACTTGGTAGTCAGCCAAGTTCAAGATAACGTGAGTCTGACAAATGTGCCAAATTGAAGGTATTTGGACTTGGTTATTTGCCAAGTTCAAGGTAACGTGAGTGTGACAAATATGTCAGACCCAATGCATTTAGACTTGTCAATTAACCAAGTCCAAGGTAACAATCATCGTCCTTTGACACTCTTAAATGAATGATCATCCTCCATTTGTATGTCTAAGGGGATGACTATCCTACCCGAGGCATGCTTAAAGGGATGACACTTTTTCCTTAGGTCTAGCCTAGGGAAAAAGCTCAATCTCCATGGGCTTAGCTACATCTAACATCTTGGACCCTAA
>Ga0325405_1004846_pt1 | contig 13689 bp, 13 predicted proteins | sample PopdelMetagenome_21_FD_205663 | JGI IMG/M metagenome (GOLD analysis project Ga0325405, IMG submission 205663) | Populus deltoides microbial communities from Bellville, Georgia, United States - Xylem-Control-R2 | ecosystem: Host-associated > Plants > Phyllosphere > Stem > Wood/Secondary xylem... | reverse complement strand
TTGAACACTACAGACACATACATTACAAAGAAAAAGACCACGCTAACAGTGCAAATACAAGGCAAAAGAAAGCATGCAACAGGTGAATAGAAAAACCAACCTGGAGACGAAGAAACTGCAGTGGCGTTGGAAGAGTGATGGTTGCTCGGTCTGCGTCTGTCCTTCTTCTTATGTTATGTGTTTGGGTCTGCTTATTGCCTCCTTCTTTACTCTGCGCCTCCGTCACTTTCTCTACTGATTCCTAACTTTCTTTTCCCGTTTCTGCAGTTTTTATTTGCAGAAAACAAATGAAGCAAAGGCGTCTTTCTTGTTTTTCTTTTGCTGTCTCTCTCCCGTTCTCTATTCTCTCCTCTCTTTTTCTTATTTTTCTGCTCTCTTTCCCCCTCTCGTTAGGTCATTAGAAGGGCTTATATATAGTCTAAATATGTCTCTATTTAGGAAGGATTCAATGCATTAATCATAGGATGCAAATCTCTACCGATTTGCAGTAAAAAAATGCAGAAAGGAAACTGCAATATTATGATTTTGTGTTGGTGCTTTATGTCTGATTTCTTTCCAGTTTTAGAGGAGGGTGAGGCTCTTTTCTTTCCTTCCATAGGACCAGCTGCTCCCTTTGAAATGAGGCAAGAAAAAACATGGTTGCAGCTCCAAAAATCAGGCATGATGATAAAGGAAAAACAACAGGAATTTGCAGCGAAAAAAGGAAAGAAATCAGATGGAGGGTGCAGCTGCAAAGTCTCATTTTTCTTATTCGGTGTGGAAAAAATCCTGTCATTTATGATGATCCAGCCCCCCTCTCCAGCTTTCAATATCCTTCTTCAATTCAATCCCTCATTTTAACACTTTTCGATTCAGTCCTTGGTCCAAAAAAATTCCTTCGAATTAGTCCCGCGAACTTGGGCTATATCCTTCCCATGACAAAATTTTCTGCCTTCACGTTAGATATTCAAATGGGAATATCTTGAGCTTCTGATATCTAAATCAAGTGATTCAAAAGCCCAAATTCATCTACACGTTTAGGACTACAACTTTGATGAAGGAGTCGAAGTGAAATAAATCTTTTTATAGAACAGAAACTGGCAGTAATCTAGTTGGTCAAAAGGGATTTCCAGGTCTAACTCAAAAACTGACGAATGCCGAAAATCCTGATATGACAGAGAGTATGAACTAAGAACAAAAATCACAAAAACTAGGCCAAAAATAGAGTTTTTTTAGTGCAGACTCGGGTCAATATCCTTCTCGCGGCAGAATTCTCTGCTTTCACACTAGATATTCAAACGAGATTATCTTGAGCTTATGATATCGAAATCAAGTGGTTCAAAAGCCCAAATTTATCTACGCGTCTAGGACTACAACTTTGATGAAGGAGTCGAATCGTTTTAAAGAACAGAATCCTTTTCGCGGTAGGAATCCCTACTTTCACACTAGATATTCAAACGAGAATATCTTGAGCTTCTGATATTTAAATGAAGCGATTCAAAAGCCCAAATTTATCTACATGTCCAGGACTACAACTTTGATGAAGGAATCGAATTGAGATAAAATTGTTTTAAAGAACAGAATCTGGCAGTAATCTAGTTGGTCAAAAAGGTTCTTGATCTGACAATGCCGAGCATCCAAATCTGATTGAGAGTCTGTCCTAAGATCAGTGGTCCCTAGGACCCAGTAAAGGTGTAGGTCAATTTTTCAACATGTCATGAGTGACAGAATATAGCTAGGATGGTCAGATATCGTACGAAACCAAGTTAGAATCAAAGCCTAATTTGGAACAAAAAATTACGATAGCAGCATAACCATTTTTTAGTGCAAATTCTGAGGGATTTATGCAACCTTAAAGGCCAGATAAAAAAAGAGGAACGAATTTAGCATTATGAAGACTCCTGATTAATCTAAGAAAACCTGACGATTTTGGCAACTAAGGGGAAGGATAAAGAGAGCAGAAAACAACTCAAACAGGGTTCAAAAAAAATATTTCTTTCTCCTCCGCTTTTGTCAATCTTTTGAAGAACATAAGCTAAACTCCTACACTCCTGTTCAAAACGAGTATACACCATCTCTAGCACGTGGGGTCCAAAATTGAGTAACAACAATATATATGTTGATTGATGTTTTTGGTGAGATAGCTAATTGCATATAATATGCATTGAAGCTTATCAAGATTAAGCTCTTAACATTGTGGGAAAAGTTTAGCATGATGGGAGGATATCATGTAAATAAAGCTACCCTTTTTTTATTTGAATTAAATTTTAAAATGTTAATTTTTATTGTGTGTGTGTATTTTTGGGTGTTTACTTATTTTATAGCGTTTTTCCATAGAAATTTATTTAACGCGTTCTTTTTAAATTTATGTGGATAATTAATAATTAATTAAGAGTATTATTAAAATAGATTGAATAATTTGAGTTAAACCAATGTTAGCTAATTTATTTAGGTTACATAATTAATTAATACATGTTGTCATCAATATTCTATATAGGTTTGATATAAGTAATGGATGATCGTTCATTGATGTATCGAGATTCACTCGAAGCATTGCATAGTTAGGATTATTGTAATGGGATTGTGGGTTTTATTAATTACACACTATCTAATCCGAGAAATGTTAGTGGAGGCCATATTAGATGTTCATGTGAGAGATTTTAAAATAAAAGGTTTCTTGATCTAAATGTTGTAACGATGCATCTTCTAGATAAAGGGTTCATGGAGAAATGCCCGTGTTGGTTTGCACATGGAACCTAATGCATAACAAGTTTATTACATACACACCTTTTCTTTTAGAAAGGATTGTTCAAGAGCTGATTAGTTTTCCATAGTGAAAACCAAATCCAGGTGTCATGTCTAGGTTGTTCAAGATGATAATGATGAAGTTACTGTGGGAGATTATGTGTTTCAACTTGAAGAGTTAATTGATCCATATCGAGTTTCCTCGTCTACCGACTTAAAAGAAAATTCAAATGTTTTCATCACTGAGAATACTTTTGTTGAAGTTGATGTTAAGGACTGTTAAAGAACCATTTCAACCTAAAAGCTTAAGCTCTTTGGTGAGGTTCCAGGATATGATTTATATTATTCTCTAACACATCCTCTCAAGTGAAAGCTCTTTGGGCTTCAAACTTGCACAGACCCACATTACCATATGCTTAATTTTTATCAAATAAATGGGGATGGTGAGATTCGAACTCGTGACTGTTTGGTCATTAAGGCTCTGATACCATGCCATAGAACCATCTCAATTTAAAAGCTTAAGCTGTTAGGTGAGGTTCTGGGATATGATTTATGTTATTCCTAACAAGGACTTAAATGATATTTTGAGAACTAGCAGACATACATAAGTCAATGAAGATGATAATAGCGATAAAATCAAAATAGAAAATTGCGATGAAGATGATGATAATAAAGATAAATTGAAAAAGAAAAGATAATTCTAGTTAATGTGCATAACATGAATGATTGTTGAAAACAAGCATAAATTAAGCTTTCAAGCTGTCTAAAACAGTATGTACTTACATCTAACACTGAAATAAAATAAACTATTGCATGACTTCGCTTGTTGTTTTAATATGGTAAAACGACTAGTATTAATTGAAGTAACATTCTACAATACGTTAGCTGTGGAATCCAACGAATCAGCCTGCAATAGACCATCGAGTTACGGGTTCTCCTCTGTATTTATTCCATTCATTTTTCATTCGTGAATATTTTCTATAATTCATACGTCCATTTATCTTAACAATATCTCACATTCACATGTGAGTCCATCCACTTCCGGAAGCATAGGTCACTAATCATATAAATACAAGAAAGTGTAGGATGCATACTAACGTTGTGATTTATTTACCCAAAGAAGCCTAGAAGAAGTAAGAGAACTAAAATATCTAAAATATTTGGTCCTATTTTAACTAATTTGTTAGAAAATGAGACTCAATGCAACAACTAGAAAATTTAAAATAATTTTTTAATGTAACTTCATTTCTCTTTTCACTTATGGAATTGTAAAAGAGAAATTTATTTAACAAAAAAGTTTAATTTTACTTTTTTATTTTATTTTATTTCATTTATTTCACATACCTTTTCTTTTATTGCTCCACTAAATAGCTAATTTTATATGTTATTAATCGAATAAATATTTAGTATACGAAATTTAATTATCTGTTTAGTGGTTTTTACTAACCATAAGTTCGACTTCCAGACATAGATCTAAAATAAAATAATATATTTAAGAAACAACTTAAGCCAAATATATAAAACAAATTGCAAAAATATGAGTTAAAGGAATGTTATTTTATATTATCACTATGTATTTGTTTGTATGTTTTTTTTTATAAAATTATTGATGTTAAATTTTATATGGCAAAACATTTCATCGAGAAGCATCATAATAATAAAAAGTACAATTTAAAATTCGTATTCATATTTTTGTAAATTATTTGTGGAATATTGTTTTATATGCTAACATCTCGCAATTATAAATGTAAGCACAAGAAATTGTAGGTCAAAGAAATCATCATCTATCAATAGCAATTTACAAATTATATTTGGGTTATCTATTCACCATAATTTTAATTTGCTTTCGAGTATAAATTTCGAAGAAAAAGTTTACAAATATGTGAGGTGTGTTAAATAATATTTATGTAGTCTTATTTATTAAGGGTAGAATAGTACTTTCAGTTTGTTGTTACTCAATTTTGGACCCCAAATGCTGGAGATGGTATATATCTGTTTTTAACCGAGTGTAGGAGTGTAACTCATGTTTGTTAGAAAATTGACTAAAGTGGAGGAGAAAGAAATATTTTTTTTGAACCCTGTTTGAGCTGTTTTCTGCTCTCTTTATCCTTCCCCTTTGCTGCCAAAATCATCAGGTTTTCTTAGATTAATCAGGAGTCTTAATAATGCTAAATTCGTTCCGTCTTTATCTGGTCTTTAAGGTTGGATAAATCCCTCAGAATTTACACAAAAAAATGGTTCTGCTGCTATCGTAATTTTTTGTTCCAAATTAGGCTCTGATTCTAACTTGGTTTTGTACTATATCTCACCATCCTAGCTATATTTTGTCACTCATGACATGTTGAAAAATTGACCTACACCTTTATTTGGTCCTAGGGATCACTGATCTTAGGACAGACTCTCAATCAGATTTGGATGCTCGGCATTGTCAGATCAAGAACCTTTTTGACCAACTAGATTACTGCCAGATTCTGTTCTTTAAAACGATTTTATCTAAATTCGACTCCTACACCAAAGTTGTAGTCCTGGATGCGTAGATAAATTTGGGCTTTTGAATCGCTTGATTTTGATATCAGAAGCTCAAGATATTCCCGTTTGAATATCTAGTGTGAAAGCAGGGATTCCTGCCGCGAGAAGTATCCTGACCCGATTTTTGCACTAAAAAACTCTATTTCCATCACAAATTTTGATGATTTGTTCTTAGGTCATACTCTCATTCATATCGGGATTCTCAGCATTGTCAGTTTCTAAATTAAATCAGGAGACCCTTTTTGATCAACCAGATTACTACCAGATTTTGTTCTTTAAAACGATTTTATCTCCCTTCGACTCCTTCATCAAAGTTGTAGTCCTGGATGCATAGATGAATTTGGGCTTTTGAATTACTTGATTTCGATACCAGATGCTCAAGATATTCATGTTTGAAATCTAGCGTGAAAACATAGAATCCTACTGCGAGAAGGTTTCCAGCCGAGTTTGGTTGCAATTCTGTTATTCAAAAGAATTTATCTCACTTTGAATCCTCCATCAAAGTTGTAGTCCGGGACATGTAGATGAATTTGGGCTTTTTAATCGCTTGATTTCAATATCAGAAGCTCAAGATATTCCCGTTTGAATATTTAGTGTGAAAGCAGGGATTCCTGCCGCGAAAAGAATTTTTGCCCAAGTTCGCAGGCCTGATTCGAAGGATTTTTTTGGACCAAGGACTGAATTGAAAAGTGATAAAATAATGGATTCAACTGAAGATGAAATCAGAAGGAAATTGGTTGGAACTGGATCATCATAAAATGATGGGATTTCTACCGCACCGAATAAGTAAATAAGACTTTGCAGCATGCACCCCTCCCATCTGATTTCTTTCCTTTTTCACTGCATAACCCTCCCTATCTGATTTCTTTCCTTTTCTTCACAACTTCCTGCTAGTTTCCATGATTATTTCGTTTGATTTTGGAGCTGCAGATCACGTTTTTGTGCAACTATAATTCATAGGAAACAGCAGCTTTTGATAGCTGCAAAATGCCATAAAGAGAAGAACCTCACCATTATCTAATGGCTGGAATTTTAACCCTAACATAGATGGCTGGGATGATGTGCTAATGTTGGAAAGAAATCACTAGAATCAGCACATAATCAATGAGAATATTGTAGTTTCCTCATTTGTATTATTTGGCTGCAAATCAGCTGGGATTGTCATCCTAGATTAATGCATTGAATCTTTCCTAACAAGAGTGGTGTATTTCAATATACGCTGCCTCTGCTGACCTAAAGAAGGAAAAGGAGAAGAAGAAAGACAAGAAAAAACGCAGGAGAGGATAGTGCAGATAACAGAAGAGACAGAAGGAAAAAAAGGGAGACGGAGGCAAAACTAGGAGAAAGAAAGGAGGCTTTTCTTTGATACTAAAAAGCCTTCACTGGAACGTGAAAGAGAGAAAGAAAAGAGGGAGCAGAAGCACAAAAGAAAACAGAGAGTAAGATCTGCAGGTATAGTTTCCAGCTTCTTTTCTTTGTTTTATTCAAACTTGGCACCGTTGGGCTGTTCTATCCCAAAACTCGTCTCTTCTTTTGCTCTATATATTTCGTTTCTGTTTGAACAAAAGGTACCATGCTTGCCCGCTGTTTTTTCCCTGATTTTGAGTCGAATTATTGTTGACGTTAAAGCTGCGTGCTCCTTTTCTTGTTCTATTGCTGCGAGGGACTGTGAGTTTTTAAAGGTCTTCATTGTCCCTTTCCTCCGTCTGCTCGAGTGTCACCTGGCCACAGAATGTTGCATAAGAAATGTTGTGGCTTATAGGCGTGTTTTTACTCAGAGGAGAAAGTCAAAGAAAAACATGAGGGAGGGTACTTTTCAGTTAAGGGACTTTGTGTTTTTTTTTCGGTTTCAGCAGGTTCCGGGTCACACTTTTCCTCTCTGTTTATTGTTAAAAAAATGAGATAGCAGGCATGTTTTTTTTTAGTCTTAGCATTTCCTATATGTTCTCTTCTTTTGTGTGAAATGCGCATGACAGTTTTTTTTATCAAGATCAGGAAAAGGATGAGTGGTGAGTCACGATTCCTGTTATAGGTTTTTGCTTCAAAACTTTGTTTTAATGTTTTGGGCCCACTGACTTGTGTTTTATTTTAGAGAATGATGGGTCAGATTTGTTTCGGTCTCAAGTTTACCGGTTTCAAGTTTAAATTGGTGTGCCAACCTTGTTTATTGGGGATGAATTGTTTCAAGCTTCTAGCGGATTTTGGAATAGGTGAATATTTTTTTTTTTTTGATGTTTGTGTAATCGTGTTATTCATGTTTCTGAAAAAACAAAAAAAATTATTTTCTTGTGTGTTGCATACGGCCAATACCCTAACATGTTTTGAACGCTTTTTTTTCATACAAAAAATATTAGAAGTTTTGAAAATGTGTTTTCGCATGGATTTCTTAAACACAAAAAAAATTATTTTCTTGCATTTCTGGATTTTACAACATGTTTGTAAAACTTCTAAGGGTATTGGTCAATATTCCAAAAAATATAAAAATCTTATTTTGGGGGGAATTCATCTATTATTCACCGCTAATGTTTGGATAAAGGAATCCTTAAAGGATTAATATCCAAAATATTATTGGGAATAATTTGTTATTATTCACTGTTAATATTTGGATAAATAAACCCGGAGTGGTAAATATCCAAAATAATTTTCTAGGAATAATAAATTCTCACACATCCTTGAAAGAAGCCTTGATTATAATCGAGGACATTTTTTTTTTACTCCATGGTTTACGAGCCGAGAGAGTATAAAACACTAAGGCAAAAATAGGCTTTTAAAGCGCCCTAGATTTCTAAATTTTTGTCCCTCCTCCTTGCGATTTACGAGTCGCAAACTCTTGAAATACCAAGGGAAAAATGAGCTTTTAAAGCACATGGAATCTCCTTGGATTTCTATCTTAATAAATTTAGTTAGAATCAAGCCTAGAAAAACTGATGGAATTAGAAAACACCAACACCATAGCAATTATAAGACAAAACAAACACCAAGCAGCTTACCTTAGGTAGAGCGTACTAGGGGTGCTAATACCTTCCCTTTACACAACCAGTCCCTTGCCTTAGAATCTCTGAAAGACCAGTCAGGTTTTCTAGTGACCATAATACAGGTGGCGACTCCCTTATTAAAAAAAACAAAAAACAAAAACTCTGAAATCAATCGAGGGTCGCCATGATGCCGCGCTCCGCTCGCGAGGGTGCGACACAGTTTAACCTATATATTATTTATTTGTATTTAAGTTAAGACTAAGCACTCATAATATACAGATTATTCATAATTCTAGCCTCCCTTTTGTGTTTGATCTTAATTATTTTAACATGGTATCAAAGTTGGTTTTATGGAACGAGGCTTAATCCCGAACACAGCTTCGCAGATCCAAAATTTGGTATTTCATCTTTCTTTCAGCCTCTACAATTTGGTATCTGTATTCAGTTTTTGCAATTGCAATTATTTTGGTAGTTCGTCTTCCCTTCAGTTTCTGCAATTTGGTATTCACATTCAGTTTCTGCAATTATTTCGGTATTTCGTCAAGAAGATATTTGTTCAGTTTTTGCAATCTCTGTTCAGTTTTTGCAATTTGGTATTTTGTTTTCCACTGCTTTTGCATTCTGGTTCTCTATGACTGTTGATTATGGCTACTGAAAGAGATGATTCACTTTAGTTTGTGAGTGTGAGGTTGGATGGGAAGAACTATTCGTATTGGAGTTATGTAATGAGAAATTTCCTTAAGGGTAAGAAGATATGGGGGTATGTTAGTGGAAATTATATGATACCTAAGAATATTGAGGAGGGGGATGTTGTTTTGATAGATACATGGGAAGAAAATAATGCAAAGATCATTACTTGGATCAACAATTCTGTTGAGCATTCAATAGGTACGCAGTTGGCGAAGTATGAGACAGCAAAAGAGGTTTGGGATCATCTGCAAAGGTTATTCACACAATCAAATTTTGCAAAACAGTATCAATTAGAGAATGACATACGAGCTCTCCATTAGAAGAATATGAGTATTCAAGAGTTTTATTCTGCTATGACAGATCTTTGGGATCAATTGGCTCTTACAGAATCGGCAGAATTAAAGGCATGTGGTGCCTATATTGAGAGTAGAGAGTAGCAACGATTGGTACAGTTTTTAACAGCACTTCGCAGTGATTTCAAAGGACTTAAAGGTTCAATTCTACATCGCTCTCCACTACTATCTGTTGACTCTGTTGTCAGTGAGTTATTGGTTGAAGAAATACGTCTTCAGTCTTATTCTGAAAAGGGAATTCTTTCTGCTTCAAATCGTTCGATACTAACAGTACCTTCTAAGCCATTCTCTAACCATCAGAACAAGTTTTACACAAAGATTGGCTTCGATGAGTGCAGTTTGTGTAAGCAGAAAAGGTCATTGGAAGGCTCAGTGTCCTAAGTTGAGACATCAGAATCAAGCTTGGAAGCCTGGCAGCCAGTCACAATCTAATGCTCATAGAGCACCTTAGGGTTATAAACCACCACACCACAATACCGCAGCAGTGCCTTCCCAGGCTCTATTACCGATCCTAATACTTTGGCTGAGCAATTTCAGAAGTTTCTCTCCTTGCAGCCATAAGCAATGTCTGCTTCTTCTTCCATAGGTCAGTTGACTCATAGTTCCTCAGATATGTCACACTATGAATTGGTCTTGGATTCTGGTGATTCCCATCATATGTCTCCAGATTCCTCATCTTTTACCTCTATGTCCCCTTTGTCCTCCATTCATGTTATGACTGCTGATGGCACTCCTATGCCTTTTAGGGAGAAGCTATTCTTACTGCTGTAAGTTTGATTAATACGATTCAATCTTCTCATAGTTTAGGTCTATCTTCTTTTGAAAAGTTATATGGGTATGTCCCTGATTATTCATCATTTAGAGTCTTCGGTTGTACTTGTTTCGTTCTTCATCCTCATGTAGAACACAGTAAGTTATCCTCTCGATCTGCTATTTGTGTCTTTCTGGGTTATGATGAAGGTAAAAGGGGGTATCGTTGTTTTGATCCAATAAATCAGAAACTTTATGTGTCTCGTCATGTTGTCTTCCTTGAGCATATACCTTTCTTTTCTATTCCATCCACTACTCATAGCCTGACTAAAACTGATCTTATTCATATAGATCCCTTTTCTGAGGATTCTGGTAATGATACCTCTCCCCATGTTCGATCAATTTGTACTCATAACTCTGCAGGTACTGGTACTTTACTCTCTAGCACACCTGAAGCTCCATTCTTATCTACAGCCCCTCAAGCTTCATCTGAGATTGTGGATCCACCTCCACGTCAGTCCATCCGCATTCGTAAGTCCACAAAACTACCAGATTTTGCTTATTCTTGTTATTCTTCATCATTTACTTCCTTTTTAGCTTCTATTCATTGTCTCTTTGAGCCCTGTTCCTATAAATAGACAATTCTTGATCCGCTTTGGCAGCAAATTATGGATGAGGAACTTTCTGCTTTGCACAAGACAGATACTTGGGATCTGGTTCCTCTACCTCCTAGTAAGAGTGTCATTGGGTGTATAAGATCAAGACTAATTTTGATGGGTCTATTGAGTGATACAAAGCTAGGCTGGTTGCAAAAGGATACTCTCAACAGTATGGTATGCACTATGAGGAGACATTTGCCCCGGTTGCAAAAATGACTACTATTCGTACTCTTATTGTTGTAGCTTTGATTCGTCAGTGGCATATTTCTCAACTTGATGTTAAAAATGCCTTCTTGAATGGAGATCTTCAAGAAGAAGTTTATATGGCACTCCCTTCTGGTATTTCACATGACTCTGGATATGTTTGTAAGCTTAAGAAAGCATTATATGGTCTCAAACAAGCACCCCATGCTTGGTTTGAGAAATTCTCTATTGTGATCTCGTCTCTTGGCTTTGTTTCTAGCAGTCATGATTCTGCTCTTTTTATTAAGCGCACTAATATAGGTCGTATCATTCTATCTTTATATATTGATGACATGATTATTACTAGTGATGACATTGATGGTGTTTCAGTCTTGAAGACAGAGTTGGCTAGACGATTTGAAATGAAGGATTTGGGTTATCTTCAATATTTCCTAGGTATTAAGGTAGCATACTCACCTAGAGGTTACCTTCTTTCTCAATCGAAATATGTTGCAGATATTCTTGAGCGGGCTAGACTTACTGATAACAAGATTGTAGATACTCCTATTGAGGTTAACGCGAGGTACTCTTCTTCTGATGGTTTACCTTTGATAGATCCTACTTTATACCGCACTATTGTTGGGAGTCTGGTATATCTCACCATTACAAGTCCAGATATTGCATATGTTGTTCATGTTGTTAGTCAATTTGTTGCTTCTCCTCCTACTGTTCACTAGGTAGTTGTTCTTCGTATTTTGCGATATCTTCGAGGTACAGTTTTTCAAAGACTTTTACTTTCATCCACCTCTTCCTTAGAGTTACGTGCATACTCTCATGCTGATCATGGTAGTGATCCCACAGATCACAAGTCTGTTACCGGGTTCTGTATCTTTTTAGGTGATTCCCTTATTTCTTGAAAGAGCAAGAAACAATCTATTATTTCTCAATCATCCACCGAATTAAGTAGAATATCGTGCCATGACATCTAGTACCAAAGAGATTGTTTGGTTATGTTGGTTACTTGCTGATATAGGAGTTTTCTTTTCTCATCCTAGTCCTATGTATTGTGACAACCAGAGTTTTATTTAGATTGCTCACAACTTGGTTTTTCATGAGTGAACTAAGCACATTGAGATCGATTATCATCTTACTCGTCATCATCTCAAACATGGCACCATTGCTTTATCTTTTGTTCCTTCTTCCTTGCAGATTGCAGATTTCTTTACCAAGGCGCATTCCATCTCTCGTTTTTGTTTTCTGGTTGGCAAACTCTCGATGCTTGTAGCTGCCACATCGTGAGTTTGAGGGGAGATGTTAAATAATATTTATGTAGTCTTATTTATTAATGATAGAATAGTACTTTCAGTTTAACCTATATATACTTTATTTGTATTTAGGTTAAGTTTAAGCACTCATAATATACAGATTATTCAGAATTCTAGCCTCTCTTTTGTGTTTAATCTTAATTATTTTAACAAGGTGGTATTACTATGTATTTATTTGTATGTTTTATTGTATGATATAATAGATATGAATTTTTGGACTTTAAAAGAAGAAGCATTATGGAAGGAAAAAATGAAATTTAATTCAATGGTATTTTGATCTTTTTCCTAAAAAGTGGCATTTAGGTAATTTCAGGCACTTATAAAGATATTTTTTAATTAGTTTTTTACATCTATATGTATTTTATTTTTTGTATTTTGTAAAATACTTGAAAGTGATAAGAACAATGACGATGCAGGTCCAATGCCTAAAATTTTTCTGTCATCGCATGCAGGTCCAACACCCTTTTTTTGTATTTAATTTAATAAAATTAAAGAAAAATATGAAAAAGCAAAGAAAATAAAAAAATAATATAGAAATCAATTTATCTTTCACATTAAGGAAAAATAGGACATATTTTTTTTTTGTGTCATAGCTTTTGTAGAATTCTCTGAAATTTCTAATGAAATTTCAGCCAAGTTATCAATTATTTAAATACTGCACTAGCCCCAACGCATTCAACTTTGGAGTTTTAATAGGGTTCGGTTTTTTAGACTAGGTACACCAGTGCACCTTTCATCTATTCCTGTGCATTTATACTTGGTCATATAGGGCAAATGAAAAGTCAACTATTTAAAAGCTTATTTAAAATAAAGATTTTCAAAAAATTGTGTTCTTTTATGACTGCTTATTTAAAATATTACATCAAATTTGTCTGTATATATAGACAATTCTGACAAGATTTTATATACTTAAAACAATTATATCCTTTCCAAAACTATTTTTTTATCTTTTTCATGTCAAAAAATTTATGTTACTTCTAACAGAGACCAACGCTTACAAAATTGTTGTTTATTCTCCCTTGTATTATTAAGAATAAAAGATTGAATATACATGAAAGTAGCTGTTGTTATGCATTTGATTTTCAATGCACTTGGGATAACAAAACAATTCTTTTGATCGTGTCAATGTGATTGGACTTGTTAATCTAAAAGCCAGCAATGGGCATAAATCCATCCTCATAGCTATTGACCACTTCACAAAATAGGTAGAAGCAAGTTTATACACCCATGTAACACAGAAGTTGGTGAAGAGGTTTATAAACAAAGACTTGGTTTGTCGATATGGTCCACCAGAAAAGATAGTGACTAATAATGCACAAAATTTCAATGGAAAAATGATAGTGGAGCTCTATACCAAATGAAAAATCAAGCATTCAAATTCCTCACCATACATGCCGAAGATGAATGGTGTCGTGGAAGCCGCCAACAAGAACATCAAGAAAATTATTCAGAAAATGGTAGTTACTTACAAAGATTGGCATGAGATGTTATCATTGGCTCT
>Ga0325405_1004839_pt1 | contig 13697 bp, 10 predicted proteins | sample PopdelMetagenome_21_FD_205663 | JGI IMG/M metagenome (GOLD analysis project Ga0325405, IMG submission 205663) | Populus deltoides microbial communities from Bellville, Georgia, United States - Xylem-Control-R2 | ecosystem: Host-associated > Plants > Phyllosphere > Stem > Wood/Secondary xylem... | reverse complement strand
GAATTTGATGTGTTTAAAGAAGTTTTAATAATTGTTTTTTCATCGGATATTAGAAATACAACTTACGTATAAGTTAATAATTCTTGACCGTGATCCAATCAAAATATTAAATTCTTCTTTAATCTTTACAATTTTATAAAAATTAAAAAATAACATCCACAAAACAAATACAAATACACACATGCACTATCACTATATTTCTTTTTTTTTCTTTTCTTTTCCTTTCTTTTTTTTTTGTTACATCAACACTACAAAATTGTACAAAATCAAAACTAAACAAAAAAACATACATTAAACACTGTTAAAACTACAAAACAGACCCAAAACATCCCGGAACAGTGTTAGGAAGCCTTCTGGAACCACTGGAACAGTGGCAGCGTGTTGCCCAACGCACCCCGCCACTGGCAGCGCGTGGATTCACGCGCCGCCGCCGATGAAGGTGGCAGAAACCGGTGGATCGGGAACCTCTTCCTCTTCTCTGTCTCCCTGCGCCGGCGGTGAGAGTCACCGTCACCTGTAAAAGCCCAAAAATACGCAAGGCAGTTGGTTTTAGTTTTTTTTCTTTCTGGTTCACGGATCTGTTTGTTTCCGTTTTGGGTCTGCTTTGTCCTTGGTTTCGCCTTCTTCTCTGCTTCGTTGTTCTCTGCTGGTTGCAGGTCCGGCCATGTGGGACGGCGTCTGTGGAGGAGGAGCCGGAGGAGGCAGGCGCTGCTACACGGGGAGCGGCCCGTCACTGCTGGTTGAAGAAGGCGGGCAACTCTAGCGGATGAGGAAGGGACGGCGTCTGTGGGCGCTGCTGCGGCTGACGGTGTGGACGGTGCTGATGGCTCCGTGGGTGCTGCTTCTTCGTTGCTGTTAGTAGTCGGCCGAGGAAGAAAGGAGCCGCTACGGGGCTGCTCTCGGTTATGGAGAAGCTGGGTTTGTTGCCGGCTGCTGTGGGGGAGAAGAAAATCAAAAGGGAGGAGCTCTGTGTTGTTGCTTGGAAAAGGAAAAGAAGATGGGGAACGGTGTGGAGGCTGATTTGTGAGGGGAGGCTGGTCTGGTTTGTCTTGGCAGAGAGCAAGGGAGGAGGGTGTTCGGTGATGGTTTTGTTTTCCAAGGGAGCGGCGGCTTGGAGAAGATGATTGGAAATGGGGTTTGAAAGTGAAGCGGGGGGGCGGCCGACCTTTGTGAGCAGGGAAAAGGAGTCTTCCGGCCGCCCCTGTTCTCTCTGAATTTTTTTACAGGGGCTGTGATCGGCTGCCCGGGTAGGGAGGAGAAAGAAGTGTGGGTTTTAGGGTTTTTGTGATTTAGGGTTTTTTGTGGTTTTTCTCTATTTTGCAAAATTGTCCCCTCATCATTGTGGGTGTTGAAGGCTATTATTTATAGGCAAAATGTTGCTTGGGCCTCAAAATTTGGTCCCTCAACTTTTTTTTTTGTAAATTTTGATTTTTCTTATTTTTTTTTCTTTTTTTGAAAACGAGCAATATCAACATCGACTCAATGAGGAAAATCAATGATTAAAAATAATGCGTTAAAAGTTGAACGCGTTCCAAATATCTTTGAAAATTTAAATTCTTTTGAGACGATGCTAAAAATGCTAAAAACGATGCAAATGTATTAAAAATATATTTTTTTTGGATTTTCAATGTTTTTCGCTATTTTTGAATTTTTCTGAAAATTTATCAAAACATTGGTCAAAAATTGGGTAGCAACAGATGCCCCCTCTTTACAATGCTTACGAAGCAGAACTCCTCAATGTTTTGCATAGTAAGCTTTGTAAAGGAAAACTTGTCTTTCTGTCTGCTTAACTTGCTCAATATCCACTCATCTAAAGACCTTGCTCTTTTTTTTTTTTTTCCTGTTCTCTCTTCCTTCTCTTTTCTTCCTCTTCTTTCTTTCTTTTTTTCTTTATTTCTCTCTTTCTTTTTTCGTTAACTTGAGATCCCATCTGGTGATCTCCTTGAACCAAAACCAAAATCTGCGTGGTTGGGCTAACCTGAGATCCCGTCCGGCGATCCCTTTTAACCAGAACCAATATCCTGTGTGTGGTTGGGCTAACCTGAGATCCCGTCCAGCGATCCCCTTTAACCAGAACCAATATCCTGTGTGTGGTTGGGCTAACCTGAGATCCCGTCCGGCGATCCCCTTTAACCAGAACCAACATGAGATCCCATCTAGCGACCTCATTAAACCAAAACTAATAAAATGTGTGTAGCTCGGTCAACCTGAAATCCCATCTGGCAATTCCCTTTAACCAAAGCTACATGAGATCCCATCTGGCGACCTCATTAAATTGGAACTAAAAAATATGTGTAGCTCGGTCAGCCTGAAATCCCATCTGGCGATTCCCTTTAACCAAAGCTACATGAGATCCCATCTGGCGACCTCATTAAATTGGAACTAAAAAATATGTGTAGCTCGGTCAACCTGAAATCCCATCTGGCGATTCCCTTTAACCAAAGCTACATGAGATCCCATCTGGCGACCTCATTAAAGTGGAACTAAAAAAAGTGGTAGCTCGGTCAACCTGAAATCCCATCTGGCGATTCCCTTTAACCAAAGCTACATGAGATTCCATCTAGCAACCTCATTCAACTGGAACTAAAAAATGTGTGGTAGCTCGGTCAACCTGAAATCTCATCTGGCGATTCCCTTTAACCAAAGCTACATGAGGTCCCATCTGTCGACCTTATTCAACTGGAATTAAAAAATGTGTGTAGCTTGGTCAACCTGAAATCCCATCTGGCGATTCCCTTTAACCAAAGCTACATGAGATCCCATCTGGCGACCTCATTAAATCAAAACTAAAAAATGTGTGTAACAAATGGTTTCGTTGTAATGGGTGACCTACCCAGGTGGAAAGAATGTGAAAAACGGTTTCATTATGATGGGTGACCTACCCAAATGGAAAGAATGTGAGGTGCGGTCTCATTATAATGGGTGACCTACCCAGATGGAAGATAGAAAAAATATGGAGTGGTCTCATTGTTATGGGTGACCTACCCAGGTGGAAGATAGAAAAAATGTGAAGTGGTCTCATTGTTATGGGTGACCTACCCAGGTGGAAAGAATATGGAAAGCGGTCTCATTATGATGGGTGACCTACCCAAATGGAAAGAATGTGAGGTGTGGTCTCATTATAATGGGTGACCTACCCAGAAAAAATGATGGTCTTATTGTGATGGGTGACCTACCCAGAAAAATGATGTTTTTTTTTCAAAAAAATGGTCTCAATGTTACAGGTGACTTACCCAAAGACAGAATGTGACTTACCTGGCAAAAAAACTTGGTTGGAGCAGTCCTGACAGGACAAGGCTGACAAACTTGGCACCTTTTGGTTGCAGGTTGACTTGAAGACTCCTCTTGATGACGGGGTTAATCTCCTTGTTTCTTTGAGATTCTCCTATTGGCAGGGTTCATCTCATTCTCTTCTTGTTCCAGGATCTAAACCGATTCTTTGTCATCCTCAACTCAATGATTCTTTCTTTGTCCACAATCTTGCTGGACTTCATTGAGGATCTTTCTGTAACAAATCACAAGTATGTGCAATGCTTTGAGGTTAGATGACATGCATGCATCCTTACCTGATGTGAAATATAGGTCCCCCCCTTTGATGATCCATCGTCATAGGGTGCCTTTGTTTAAAGCTTTATTTGTTCTTTCGATGCATTGGCCCATTCATGTGATAGCCATCACTCAGATGTAAGTGTAGTGCCTATCCTAGGCTATCCACGACAATTACTGCTCTCGTTGTTTATCAAGCTTGACTCTACCCCCAAGTGTGGTGTTACTTGATTCATCATGAATGAGCTTAACTTATCATTCATCTTTCTGGATTATCTTGAGAATTGTTCTCTCATTGATTTTGCGCATCGTGCCAACACCTATCAAGATTGTCAATCAGTCCTGAACTTGCCTCAAGTTGAAACAATATTCTTCAAGTATATATTATCACCAGTCTTCTTGGAAACTATCTAGTTGTCCAGACATGCATTTCATATCTTGCAGTACAAGGCTCATCGTTGTAAGCTCAATGTTCTTCTCCATGGATTTCTCTCATTTTATCGAATCAGATTGTGAAAAAAAATGCAGTAGCATCATCAATGATGTTCATTTTATCACCCATATTCATGCGATGAAGTGCATCTTTGAGCTCCAAAACAGATGGTCCCACAGTCAGTCTTGGTGGTGTGCATCTTTCTGACATTCTTTCAAATGTAACTATGCGATAACTTTTGTCACAGCCATGTTTCAAAGGATAACCCTAAGATGAAGATATAAAGTTGTCCCTCAAGTGTAGGGTTGTTTTTAATTGCTGTTAGAGTTCGCTAGATCATGGAATGTTTTTGAACAATATTGCCCCCGGTGTGATCTGAATGTGCTCTTTCATTGATTATCTTTCTTTGAACCACATTGTCCTCTATTCACTGATTCTTCATTTAATCATCTTTCTTTGCCCCCCAGCTAATCCGAATACCATTTGTTTTCCTTCTCGAGATCCACTGTATTGCCCCAAAGTGTTTCAACTTTTCAAGGAGTGTTGAGAAGAGTTGATGTCATTTCTGTCGAGGATTTTGCAAATTCAATTTGTTCGACAATCTTCTTGTTCTGGAATCAAATCTCATACTTCCAATGTCATGTATATTCAAGTCTAATTGTTGAAATGAAATCAGAGTGATGTCAGTTTTGAAAAAGATCTTTTAAAAATCAGCTTTTTGGTCGAAGACCCAACACACGTCATTCAATGTAGTCCTTTGATTGTCTTGTATTTTGAAAACAGAAATCAACTCGTTGTAAGATTAAAATGGCCTTTCCCATGGTTCTTTGTGTCCACTTTAAACTCTGATTTTGGGTATATATTTTGATGGTCTGTGATGAGGTGACGTTTTTGCGAATTTCAAAAACAAGATGATTAGGCTTTATCAAGAAAGTTTGTTTCTTTTCTTAGCATTTATTTTATCAACATACATAATAACCAGTAGCTTAATTCATGAAATCACGACCCTTATAGAAAAGCTCTTCCAGTTTTGAGAGCGCCATTTATCAGTTCAGATTGCTTACTTGATCGAAAAGGGCTTTTAAAAGCACGTAATGCAAACTATGGTTCATGGCTATGAAAGAAAGGGAATTCACAGGCTCAAAAAGTGTTTGAGGGTTTCAGGGACCTAGGATCAACATCAACTATTCATTAACTTTTCTTCTCTTGTTGTCTTTGTAGAGGAAATGACATATAACTATGTTAACTTTAAATATAAGCATTCTCTTCCCATAGATCATAATGCAAATCCAACTTTTTCTTTGATGAATAACCAGTCTAATCATTGATACCAAAAGACAATGTTTGTAACTCAATATTTTTTTTTGGTATTGAACTTTGGCGTATGCTATGTCTTTTCTTAATTGAAACCTCTTTTCCTTTTTCTAGACTTGATAGGCGTTCTCCTTCTTTAATCTTTGATTTGCCTTTAAGTGTTGGCAATTTCCGCTCTTTTTATTTGTTTTTTTTTTCTCGTCTTCCTCAAAGTTTTATCACATGCCTTCAGTCTATGCATCCTTTCTTTTAGCCCTCTCTTAATTGTTGGACTTTTATTCTCAGCTTTCCCCTTATCTATTGATTCCAACATTGTCTTCATCTTTACTAACAAAAATCTCTTATTTGCCCCCAGTGCAGGGTGTGATCCCAGTCAGGGTTTCTTTTGAAAAGAAATATTCTATTAGGCTCAAATGAGGATTGCAAGGGATATATATCTTTAGAAAGCGAAGGGATGAACAAAGATGGCCTTTTCTCATTTCAAGCAAGGTCAGTTAGAACCGATAAATTTTGACCTCATCCAGTGTAATGATTTGGACTTGTAAGAATCATGATTCGCGAGTCCATAACTACCGAATCCACTACATGTCATTATGCATACTGCTAAAATTTAGCTACATTGTGGGTGGTTTAATTTCATGTATGAGCTCAAAATCTATTTGGTAATCTCATATTGTTTATCTTGCCATTTTAACAAATATCGAGTCATTTCTGCAATCAAAATACTTTTAATCTTTTAGGATTGACTAACCTTAATTTTGCATGTTGGAGTTTGATCAAAATATTTTGTCAACATACATTTTGAAAGAAGCATCTCTTGATTTCAAAACAACAGAAAGACAAAGGAAAGACATGTTTCGTTCAAGGATGAGATGTGACCCCAAAACAAAATGCACAATGGCAACAATCCACAATGAAATGATTGACAATTCAGCACCATTCTTGGATCAGCTTTTCTGGCAATATTTGTGCTTTGCCAAGCTTTTTCAATCTTTTGTCAATCTGAGGATGTTCTTGTGACAATATGGCCAATGACATCATCTTTCACAAACTCAACTTGCTTCTTGCTCACCATCATTCGGTCTCAATTCTTGAAATTCTTGCAACTGTTCACTTGAACTGGCTGAGGAACCCACAATGATATTCACATCTCATCTGGATTATACCACCTAGGAAATAGTGTTTGCATGTGATTTAACGGAGTCGAAGCAACAAGTCTAGAATCTAGCAGATGCTGGTAAACAAAGTCGAGTGGTAGAGGTATGATGATGCTAACAGCAAGCACTGATTGAACCGCAGATCCAAGGTTTCTCACCTTGAGTGTCATCTTTCAATTCATCTCTCATCATTGTTCTAGAATCCATGACACCAATAAATGGAGTTCTGCGCTATTATAGTTTCATTCTTCTTCGTGTTTTTCAGTCTAGTCACGTCTCTTCTCTCTACTTCTGTGTTTTTCATGCTAACACTGGTAGGAGAAAATTGTAGATGATTTGAAACCATTGCATTCCTTCTTGAATTCCCCATTAGCAGATCCATAAACAAATCTACGTTGAGAGAGCTTAGCTACGTTAAAGTTCAATGTAAAGTCATGTTTTTCATACCAACATCCTGAGTTGCTGGACTGGAATGGAGTTCGATGACTTCAAAGAAAGTCAGTTACAAAAGGTAGCAGCTATTGTGGTGCTATTGCAGGACGTGAAGGCGGTGAACAACTAATAGTGCAGTTGAACCAGAAAGGAGATGATCTTTCATTGATGATTGAAGGCGTTATTGCTGTTTATAACTGAAATGAAAGAGAGGTGGTGCCACTTTAGTGTTCATGGCCCATACTGGTGGAGTGCTGAGGAGAGAAGCCAATGATGTTTTCCTTATGCAGGACATGGACAGACAGTGCTTCCACAGGAGACTGTGCAAACATTCCCTTTCCACTTTTGAAGTTCGGCACTTGTTCAAACAGATCGAGTTTAGCTACTTCACATTTTGATGCTCTCGATTTCTTTTTGACAAACGGTCTCTCACCAACCCCTTTCTTCATTTTTCATATTTTTTCAGTCCCGTATAGTAGACCTTGAGTGAGGGAACCAACTTTTCATCCTAGTGCATGCATGATAAATGTATGAACATGTAATCTATATGATGAACTCGCCCTTCAAGAGGTGACAATATGGTCGTAACTCTTGTATGATGGAACAAGAATCGTGATTTTTCCCCAAACTCTACAATGAAAATTTTCTGAGTGACGGCCATTGTGTCACCTACAAGTCTTGGGTTCAAGATGCTTCAAGAAGGGTTTGCCCTGATGCAAATAACGATAGCACATACAACCTAATGACAGGTTCTATTCATTATGTGAACATGGGTAGGTTTTTTACCTGTCTCAAAGAGTCTCATATCTGCCCAGTGACGTTCTTCGTAAAGCAGTGTGGGAGCGTTGCAAGAAATGGTTAAGGTACGCATACCCACCATTACCAAGCAGGCACTCAGATATGAGTTTGGTTTTTCACGCATCTGAACCCTGACCAATAGTCATAGGGCAGATCGCTAATTCACCACCTAGCTTAGAAGCTTGTGTGTGCTTTCAAAAATAAATACAGGTGATACATGAAACAATTCTAAAAATGCATGGATAAAATAAAAATAAAACAATATAAAACTGTAAAAACTTAAATACATCAAATACACAAAGCTTAGTCCAATATTGTTAGAAACAGTACCTTCCCCAGCGGAGTCGCCATTCTGTCGCACGTCAGAAAATCCGCGCGGCGTCGGCTGGCGATCTTTTCGTTGTCGTTTGCTTGCTTTGGTTGGTTCGTTGGAGTCGCCACCTAGTAATTGATTACGGGATACTAGGAAACCGGATGTACTGGTCTTGTCAGAGATTCGCGGGTAAGGGACTGATTGTGGTTAAGGAAGGTATTAGCACCCCTAACACACCCTACCTGAGGTAAGCTGCTTCGTGAATTTGATGTGTTTAAAGAAGTTTTAATAATTGTTTTTTCATCGGATATTAGAAATACAACTTACATATAAGTTAATAATTCTTGACCATGATCCAATCAAAATATTAAATTCTTCTTTAATCTTTACAATTTTATAAAAATTAAAAAATAACATCCACCAACTTTTTCTTAGTCAACCAATCAATAGTTCTGAATTTTAGCCTATAAAAGAAGGCATTTGCCATGTATTTAGATATATTATTTTTCAAATCAAGATCATGTTCTTGCCTTCTTTCTTTATATCTTTGTAATGTTCAAGTTTTCTTTCATGCTATATTAATCTCTTGTTTATGCTTTTTCATTTCCTTTCATATACGTAGTTAACTTACATCATAATTATGTTCTTATATTGTTTATTTATGTTTTTCTTCTTCATTATGTTTAGTTAAGTTAATCATGTCAAGGTGAAAAGGTTTCACTAATGGTGTTAGAATAGGTATAATATAAACTCAACATGGACTTTAATGTTTATATCTAAGAAAGATTGTTATTAACATGTCTTATCTTTTTATCTTACTAATTCTTAATACCTTGCTTGTTAAATGGTTAATCTAGATTTGTGTTGTATAACACTTGGTACATCAAATGCTTGATCCTTCATAGTTTTCGGCCGACATCGTTGTTATGATAGGAACTTGATTTGTTGTTAACATAAGCTAGCAACATGAATGCCTGATGATATTTATAAGTATGGTGTTTCTTAGATAAGATGATTAATATGATCATGTTAATATTTTATAATGAGCCATTAACGATAAATCATTCGATTGGAACCTTCTTTGTGTGTGGTTTCCAGTTGAGTAATAAAAAGAGTTTATATTATACTTATTTGAAATACCATTAGTGGATCCTCTAACCTTGACAACTGTTTTTATCTTTGATTAAATCTTTACATCAATATCACATCTCAAAAGTTCTCTTTAACTCATCATCATCATCATCATCATCATTATTATTACTATTACTATTATTATTTATAATTTATATAGTTAACCTCCCTGTGGTTCGACTCCGATCTTGCCGGGTTATTTATTACTTTGACACTCCTACACTTGGGATAAGACATCAACTCTTTGATCGTGTCAAAATGTGTTTTACGTATAAGGTCGTAACCCCAGATATTATAAAAAAACAAAATAATTTTTTGGAATTTTTGAAATATTGGTCTAGTTCTCGTGACTTTAATAAACTGATTATTAAACCCAAAATGCATGCTAATACATATTTTTGAAATTTTCTTGGTTATATGAAAATACAATATGATTTTTTTTTAGAGACTTGGCCGTATGCATGAAAGCAAAATATTTTTTTTAATGTTTTGAAGATAACCGGGTATTTTAATACCGAATTTGTATCTTTACAGTATAAAAATACAAACCAATACTAAGCAAAATTCATCCACCCTCAAAATCTTATCTAATGCGGCAAATGTGGGGAGATAAGGAATTCTTGTCTTTTATTAGTGGAAAAATAGAATGGAGTCGCCACCTAATATTTTGGTTACTAGGAACCCTAACTGGTCTTAGAGATCGGGTACGGGGACTGGTTGCGTAAAGGGAAGGTATTAGCACCTCAAATACGCCCTACCTAAGGTAAGCTACATTGTTTTATTGTCTGATAAAATCTAAGGTCTTGTCATGTTTTCTAGGTGGTTTAAGAAAAGTCCTCCTCGGTAAGGAGATCCTTATCTTATCGGGTAATTCTGACGTCAATAAAAGAATTTAATATCCGGAATATGTCTTACATATAAGGTCGTAACCCCAGATATTATAAGAAAACAAAATAATTTTTTGGAATTTTTGAAATATTGGCCTAGTTCTCGTGACTTTAATAAACTGGTTATTAAACCCAAATGCATGCTAATACATATTTTTTAAATTTTCTTTGTTATATGAAAATACAATATGATTTTTTTTTTAGAGACTTGGCCGTATGGATGAAAGCAAAATAATTTTTTTAATGTTTTGAAGAAAACTGAGTATTTTAATACCGAATTTGTATCTTTACAGTATAAAAATACAAACCAATACTGAGCAAAATTTAGTAGAAAATTGTGCGGGAAAATAAAAAAATTTTGAAATAATTTTTTTGAAGAAAATTTAAATTTTATTTTTATTTTATTATTTTTTGTGTGGCTGGGCTGAGAACTGAATTATAATTCACAGCTACAGAAGCATGTTAATTAGAGAGAAGAAAGTACTCACCTGGAGACGAATCCGAATGCACTGGTGTGGTGTTGGTCCTCTGTTCGTGTCTCTATCCTTTCTTTAAGTTTTCTTTTTTTATTCTCTACCCGTGTGTTACTCCACTGTCTTCTCCTTTTGCTTTTATTTTTGTTCCTTCGTGCTTCCTGTGCTCAGGACGAAGATGATGGTGATGAAGGCGTGAGGTGCTGCTGATTAAATGGAAGCTCCCGCCCCTGGTTTCTTTTTTAGTTCTTCTCCTGTTCTCCTCTTTTCTCCCCGTTTTTTCTTTCTTTCACCCTCCCATTCTCTGTGTTTTCCTTTCCTCCTCCCTTCTGCTTGTGCTTCTCTCTGTTTGTGCACACTATTTGTGAGTTATCTTGCAAAGCTAGAGAAGTTTACCTGGGAGCAGGACGAAGACAATGGCGTGCTTTGGACTGCTCTCTTCCCCTTTTCGTCGGCTTTTCCTCTAGTTAATTCTTTCTTTTCTTTTGCTTTCCCTAGCTACTGGTATTTGTTTTCTTCACAGTTCGTCTGAGTTTGCTTCCGGAATGCTGGAGTTTTGAAGGAGATTCTACAGTCCCTCTCCTCTGTTTCCGTCTCCCTGTGTTGCCCAGTTCTTCCTCACGTCAATCTCAGTTTCTTTATTCTCCCTATTCTCTCTCTCTTCCTGTCTCGTTCTCCCTTCAGTGTTTCTGCCCCCTACTCGTCCTTTTTCTCTCCTTTTATAGCCAAAACTGCATGCGTTTTTTTTATAATGAAAACGTTCGGGACCATTATTGCAGTGGTAACGGTAGAGAGATAGTAGCTGTGAAACGTTCCCCATAATCAGCAGCATTTCTTGTTGAAACGGTTCCAGTTTGTTGAATCGGTGAAGAAGACGATGAATAGTGCCTCTGAAACGGCACCGTTTTGCCACTTTAAATGATATTTCTGATTTGGTCCTTGGATATTTTTACAATTTTGTAATCAAGCCCCCCGGAAAAGTTGTAATTGGATCCCTTGATTGTAGTGCCTTTTCCGGTTTGGTCTTTGGTTTCGGATTGTTTCAATTAAGTCCATAATTGGCCATCAAACTTCAATAATTATGAAATTAAGCCCTTGTTTCAATTAAGTCCAGGTTACTGGCAGAATAAAGAGAAGCAGAGGAGGAACTAGAGGATGTCCCACTACTATCAAGGACTTCGTGCTGGAGAGTAGGAAACACTGAGCTGCAACCTGTACCTACAACAATATGGTGAGATAAAGATGCATGTGGTGAGCGGTAAGGGAAAGATGGAGGCTGTGGTGTTTGGGTCGGCGGTGAGGGTAGGGCAAAGGCAGAGGCAGAGGCGGGATGGGGTGTGTTTTGAGCGGTGAATAGTGGGGAGTGGGTTAGATTTGGGAGGATGGTAATAGGAGATGATGTGTGGGTTTGAGTGGAGACCTGTGCAATCTATTCATATTTATCAAATGGAAAAACATGTTCATGAAAACGAACATGACGGGAGATATACATGCGATGAGATTCAATGTCAAAACATCGATAACCAAGGTGAGAGGAACTGTATCAAAAAAAACACAAAGAGAAGACCGAAAATCCAATTTATGATTATTGTAGGGACATAAAAAAGGAAAACATAGACATCCAAAGGTACGTAAAAAATGATAATCAGGAGACCGTTGAAACAAACAATCAAAAGGGGATCGATTATCAAGAAAAAGAGTGGAGATTTACATTGACCTAGAAGAGCAAGGCCGATTTCCACAATATGCATATGACGTCTTTCTACTGTTCCATTTTGTTCGTGAGTATAAGGACAAATCAGACAGTGATGAATACCAATAGTCTGAAAGAAAGTGGAGAGTTTGCGATATTCACCGCCCCAATCAGTTTGAACATATTTTATTTTTAAAGAAAACCGACGTTCGACAAGAGTTTGAAATTGAAGGAAGACAGAATAAACATCAGATTTTACAACAAGTGGATAATACCATATATATTTTGTGTGCGCATCAACAAATATAACAAAATAACGATAACCATCCGAAGAAAAAAGGGAAGCAGGACCCCACACATCACTAAAAATTAATTCAAGCGGAGCAAAAGTTTTGTGACCAGTAGGTCTTAAAGACAAATGCGATGATTTTCTTAAGGGACAACTTTGACATTGAAAATTAAGACGTTTGTTGTTATAAATAATCTTATTTTTTGAGACTAAAAATTGAAAAATATGAGAGGTAGGATGACCTAGGCGACGATGACACAAATCAGCAGAAGCAGAGATGCAGGGAGACCAATAGGCTTGAGGAATTGATGGGACGGAAGACCTGAACCTGGACAAAGTATAGAGACCATCTTTACTCTGTCCTAAGAGGAGTACTTCATTGGTGTTGAGATCCTTGACATAAAACAGAAAAGGGTGAAACTTAAAATAAACATTATTAACGAGACAAAATTTCTGAACAGAAAGTAGAGGTTTCGTGATTGCAGGAACATGTAGGACATTAGATAAAGTGAACGAACGATGTGGGTTATATATTTTTATATGGCCAATATGAGATATAGAAAGTCCCTTACCATCACCAACATGCAAATTATCATTACCATTGTATGGTTCTGAAGCAGTCAAGGTTGCAAGGTCAGGTGTGACGTGTTGATTTGCACCGATGTCCGAAAACCAATCAGCAGTACCTGCAGAATTATGTAGTGCCAGATTGGCACTATGTTGCTGTCCATAGACACGTTGTTGAAGTTGGGAGCACTGAGGAGCAGTGTGTTCGAAGGTTTGACATAACTAGCAGCAGGAATTGGATCCCCTGTTGCGGTGCCAATTTCCCTGCCAGCTGCTGTGTCTATTGTCATTGCTGGGAGTGTTATGGAAGCTATGAAAATCAGGCCTGGAGCCAGAATTTCAAGACCCTGTATGAAGGTTTTGTTGAGGATGCCAGCTGCCTGATTAGTACTTAAAAGTGCATTCTCATTAAGACTTTATATCATCGTATTGCACTAAAGTATCGTTAAATTCCCTAACTAAAGCATGTTTTATAATAACAAGTTTAATAATATAATATATCTTTAATTTATGGTAAATGCTTGTTTTGAATGCAGATATATCTCACAATTCAAAGGATTGATTGATGTGATTAACTATTGAAAGTGAAGAGACAAAAAGAGAACTAGGCTAAGAGAAGAGATGCTGGTTCAATTCCAAACTGGAACACCATTCAGTTATTTGA
>Ga0325405_1004837_pt1 | contig 13702 bp, 10 predicted proteins | sample PopdelMetagenome_21_FD_205663 | JGI IMG/M metagenome (GOLD analysis project Ga0325405, IMG submission 205663) | Populus deltoides microbial communities from Bellville, Georgia, United States - Xylem-Control-R2 | ecosystem: Host-associated > Plants > Phyllosphere > Stem > Wood/Secondary xylem... | reverse complement strand
AAATGGATCCCATATCTCTCTTACTAGCTAGCTTGCTTGCTTCTCTCTGTTCAGTCTCAATGAGTCTTTTCCTGTCATTTATAGCCAGAAATGCTTGTTTTTCTATTTCCAAATTTGTATCTTCCTTCAACTTTTTTATTTTTATTTTATTAATGTCATGTTTTGCCAAGTCGTTGTCGTTATACTCTAGTGATAACGCCGAGAATTTTACAGGGGTGAGGAATAAACGTTGCTATTTTATTAGTTGTTATCTGATTTTTTTTTTTAAAAATATAATCAGAAAATAAAATTTTAAATAGAGATATATTTATATTTATATTATTTTTGATGGGTCATTTTTTTTAATACCTGTTTTATTCCTTAAGATAGACCCACTACGTAACCAATACAAACCATATAAATTAATTTCTGAATCACAACTCACAACTACCTCCAAAATACAAGGATTTTACTTATTAATTATCACTATAATATATAAAATCTTATCAGCAAAATTGTCTGGCAGCCTGTAACGTAACATTGCACTATCTCCAGCATCCATCATTGGCCCTTTTTCTAGTCGTATGAATGAATGGCCAGTTATTTTTTCGTTGAAATTTATTATTAAAATACATATCCAGATTATGGGAACTAGAAAACTTTATTTATAGCAATGAACATATAATGAATTGAATTAATTTAATCTAAAAAGAAATTAAAAAAAAGTTCAATTATACAAATAATTGAAATCTTGAGTTCAATTATATACAGAATCACTCATCCCTTTCTTCTTACTAACATTTGGATAAATCGTTTTAGAATGTGGAAACCTGCACCATAACACCTCCCTCCCTCCCTGGACCACCGGCCCTTACTGTCATGATAGACACATGGCTAGTGCCGTGATTAAAAAACTGCTTAAATTGAAAACATGTCATGATAGAATAACATTTAATGTACGGAGCCAAGGGTTTTGACGATCCGAACAGTGAGGAGGATATTTTGAGTAGGAGACGTTGATTTTGGAGCTCTAAGATATAGAAAGTAAAATATTACACATTTACTCTCAGTTGTGACTCTACAATTTACTTATTCCATAGCATTAAAAAAGAATTAATTGTAAATCATTAAACACATTAAAAATTTTCAATTTTTTTTTAAAAAACTCTTTTAAAACCCAAAAAAATATATATTATTCTTCATTGTTTGATTGGAGCCTTCTGCAAAATTCAAGAACGGTGGGTGTTGAAAAATCTCAGTCAACAAGCATGCCTGAATATTTAGCTGGAGGCTTCTGAGAAACTCAAGAATGGTAGGCGGTGATAAATTAATTTCTGGATTGATCTTTAACAGGGACTGTTCAATGGGCAAATTTCTACGCCCGAGCTCATTGGACTGGAAATGTCTTTGCAGACCTAGAAGCTGTTCAGTTGCGTGCTAGGTTCTTGAGACGTTACAGACAACCATATGGACGATGTAGCTTGATGTTACATGTTTTGTTTAGTTCTCTATTTTACCATCTTATAGAGACAACTTGGCCAAGTGCTTGTGTGATGGATGATTGGATCTTGTACAGGTTCAATTATTTTATTTTCATGGTGATTTAAGTTCTAAATAAATCAATGGCTTATATGATTTGATTACAAATTCAAAGCCATTTACATTATTGGTTTTTTGAATCATTTTGCCCGACAAAGTGAGATCTAACAATTATACACATGAGTTGTCATCAGACAATCAAGCTTTTCATAATTGTAAAGATAGCAAAATTTACACATAAACAAATAGAGAAATGAAGAGAAGCAGAGAGAATTTCTGCTAAACAGATAGAGAGAAGAAAACTTCTATGTTATTTCTTGATTAATCCGGACATCTTTTATGTATATTTATAGTTGGAAGCTTGTTTACGTTATCTATCCTCTCTTTATTTTCACTAATCAATGCTAACAGACTTTTTTAACTGTCTAACAATACTAACAACATTCTAACCATTTTATTCTCTAATCTCTTAACATGTAGCAGGACTAGATCGTTTGATATCTTTACATTCCCCCTCAATCGCAGGCTTGGAGGAGCCAAGCATAATATTGGAACAGTGGTGCTGAAATAAAGGAATGGAAAGACCTTTAGTGAGGATATTAGCAAACTGGTCTGCAGAAGAGACATGCTAGACCAGCAAATCACCTTTGATAACACGTTTTCTAACAAAATGATAATCAATCTGGAGATGCTTCATTCTTGAATGGAACACTAGATTGGAAGCAAGGGAAATAGAAGAGATATTATCACAATGGATTAAAGGAGGAATTTGTAAAGGGATTTGAATGTCATAGAGCAGTTGGTGAATCTAGGCAAGTTCTGCAGCATTAATAGCTAGAACCCGATATTCAGCCTTAGTAGAGGATCGAGAAACAATATGTTGTTTCTTAGAAGCCTAAGAAATAGGACTTGAGCCGAAGTAAACAATAGAACCTGAGACAGACCGTCTGTTATTTGGATCACTAGCCTAGTCAGAATCACTATAAGCCTGCAGGTTAAGAAGACCAGGCTGAAAATGAAGTCCAAAATCAAGGGTACCTTTGAGATACCACAAGATTCTCTTTACTACTACAACATGAGAGTCCATGGGATTATGCATGAATTAACAAGCTTGATTCACTGAGAAGGCAATATCAGGTCTTGTGAAGGTGAGATACTGCAAGGCTCCAACAATACTCCTGTATTGTTGTGGATGAGAATAAGGCTTGCCAGCATCCTTGAGTAGGTGATGATGAGGAATACAAGGAGTAGCACATGGTTTTGAATTATGTAAATCAAGCATATTAAGTAATTCCTTAATATAGCTAGTCTGAGACATAAACAAACAAGAAGACAGATAAGAAATCTGCAGCCCCAAAAAATGATTCAACTGACCTAAATCTTTCATACCAAATTCTTGAGTAAAGGCTTCAATAACTGATGTAAGAAGAGAAGAATGACTGCCTGTAAGAATGATATCATCTACATAGAATAACAAGACCATAGTGCCAAGAGAAGAGTGCTGAACAAATAGAGAAAGATCGGCAAGAGGTGCTTGAAACCCCAAACTTGGTTAAAAAAACTAGTAAATCTCTCATTCCAGGCACGAAGAACCTGTTTTAGACCATTCAAAGACTTTCTTAATCTGCAAACAAAGTCAGAAAGATGAAGCCTGTTCACAAAGCCTTGGGTTGAGTCATATAAACCTCCTCGTTAATAATACCATGCAAAAATGCATTTTTAACATCAATTTGCCTTAAAGACTAATTAAACTGAGCTGCAAGGGCAATGACTAAATGAACAGTGGTAGGTTTCACCAGAGGACTAAAGGTTTCACCATAGTCAATACCTTCCTTTTGACTAAAGCCCTTAGCCACTAATCGAGCCTTATGTCTGGCTATAAATCCATCTGCATTCTTCTTGATTCGATAGACCCACTTACAACCTACAAGATTCTTAGTAGGTGGTAGAGAAACCAAGTCCCAAGTGCCTTGTGCATGAAGAGCCTCAATCTCCTCTCGCATAGCAGATTGCCATTCAATAACTATAGAAGCAGCCTTGAAGGAACTAGGTTCAACCTGAGAGAGATCAATAGACTGTACAGAGGCAGAGTAGGCCTTCCTTTTGGAAATACCATTCTTAGACCTAGTTGTCATGGGATAAAGATTCATAGGTGAAAGAGGCAAAACTACAAAAAGATTCTCAGGTTGGAAATTAGGATCCACAAGGAGAGGAGATTGTGTAGTGGAGTTCAAAACTGGTAGAGGTTGAGGGTTGGCACTAGGAGGCAGTGTATGCAAAGATGTAGGGGCTCGAGAAGGGAATGAAGAAGAAGAAATAATAGGGAAAACAATGTTATGTAGAGAAATAGATAGTGAAGAAGTAGAGGAAGAAGCAGAGACTGCAGGCATAGAGGTGTAATGAAACACAGATTCATCAAAGATGATATGTCGAGTCACAAAGAATCGATTGGTTTGAAGAGAAAAACAGATATACCCCTTATACTGACCTGCATACCCTAGAAAAATGCAAGTGGAAGTTTTTGGCTGAACTTTGTGAGTATTGTAAGGCTTGAGTAAAGGAAAGCAAGCACAACCAAAGATTCTTAAATGATTGATGACTGGTGTATAACCATACAATAAGAAGAAAAGAGATTTAAGCTGAAGAATTTGACAAGACATCCGATTAATCAAATAGATGGAAGTAGCACAAGCATTAAGCCAAAATTTAGAAGGAAAATTGACAGTTTGTAACAAAGTGATTGCTGTTTCTAAAATATGCCTATGTTGCTCTCAGCAAGACCATTTTGTTCAAGAGTATATAGACAAGGCATTTGATGGACAATTCCCTTGGTAAGAAGATAATGTTTGAATTTATTACTAAGATACTCACCACCTCTATCATTTTGAAAAAACCGAAGAGTAGCAGAAAATTGAGTAACTAAGAAGGTATGGAAATAGACAAAAATAGAATAAACCTCTCATTTATTGATCATTGGAAAAATCCAAGTAAACTAAGTACATTCATCAATGAAACTAACATAATATCTGAATCCCTAAACAAATATAGTGGGAGAAGGACCCCAAACATCACTATGTATTACCTCTAAAGGTTTGATAGATTTAACTGCTGGATAAGGAAAAGAAAGTTTAGCAAGTTCACCTTCTAAACAAGTTGTACAAACTAATTTGAAAGTGTATAAAGTAAAAGGAATCTGGGATTGATTTAAAAGATTAGAAGTGATTTTGTTAGAGGGATGATCGAAACGCTTATGCTAGAGACTTGTTTTGACCTATTGACCAAGATAACAAAATTGATTATTTTGGAAAGCAGATGCTTGTTGAAAATGAGGTTGTGGAATAGAAGAAATGAAGAAAGGAATATGATATAAACCAACTCTATACAATCCCTTGAGAAGGACATTCCCTGTGATCTTGTCCTGAACCCAAAAACCAAATGCATCACAAATAAATCTGCAATTGTTATCTTTACACAACCTATGAACCGATAGCAAATGTTGAGATAGCTTAAGCACATGCAAAACTTGTTTTAATTGTAATGAGCACTATGGAACATCCAAAATAGAAGAGCCAATACTAGAAATGCTCAAACCTGAACCTCCTGCAGTGGTAATAGTATTAGATCCTGAGTAAGGAGTAGCCAAGCTGAGTTAAGCCAAATCAGAGGTCATATGAGTTGTTGCTTCAGTATCAGCCACCCAAAATTGTTCATGAGGTTGAGAAGAAGGAAAGTTGGCATGCATGGCACTAAGATTGGTTGAAAGAGGTCTGCTTTGATAAAAGAAGTTGCCTCTATGATAACATTGAGTAGCAGAATGCCTAAATTTCCAACAAATTTGACAGTGGACTGAAGAGGTAGGAGTAGAAGATTGATTGTGGCGCTGATAACAATCAGTAGCTATATGACCTTTCTTACTGCAGATTTGACAAGTAGGAATGTCAGTGCCAGGACCAAGAATGCCAGGACTAGAAGTGGGCTGAACTTGATAAGGTCGTGGACCAGATTGGTAATAACTACGACTTAGGCCACGACCCTTAAATTGAGAGCCTCGATTGCTAAAATAACCATTGTTGGTGAACATCGTATTGGGACCATTGAAACCGCCAGTAGAACCATGATAGCCATTAAACCCCCATTGAAGCCAGAGGAAAATTGAGAAGATGGAGCAGACTTGGAGCTAAAAGGATGCCCTTGAGGATGGGAATTAGAATTACCTTCATCAAGAACAAAAGCCTTGCCTTGAGATATCTTATTTTAAGCCATCAATGCAGAGACAAATGGAGGTGCAAAATGAGTTTGCTCAAGAGTGGCTTCTTCAGCAAGTAGTTGAGACCGAAAATCTTTAAGAGATAACACATTGTCTCTGCCTTGAACCATACACTTAAATGTGTTATAGTAAGAAGGAAGACCATTGAGAGCCAAGATCACAATATCATCATCTTCAAAATAAACCCCTGCTGCAGATAAATGTTCTTGAGCATCTTAGATCCTTTGCAGATATTGAGACACAGGTTCTAAAGCCTTATTGATAGTTTGAAGCTCACTTTTCATCTGAAAGATTCGTGCTTTAGTAACTATAGAAATCGATCCTTCAGTTGAACCCACATATCATGAGAACTGACACATCCAATGACATAGGAAATCGCAGTAGAAGAGAGAGTGGTAATAAGCAACTGCATCAATGCTCGATCTTGCATTTTCCAAACCTGATGATCATCAGTTTCAACACCCGGAAGATCAGAATATGAGTCAAATCAACTTGGACACTTCCTTGAGCCATCAACAAATCCTAAAATACTATGAATCTCAAGAAGAATTTTCATCTGAAAGTGCCATATGAGATAATTTGTATCATCAAGCTTGACTGTCACAACAGTAGAAATCATAGGAAGCAAAGAAGTAATAGGAAATTGAACAATCTGAAGTTGAGAAGTAGTCACCATTTTGAGAATGAAAGAAGTAAAAGAGGAGAATCAAAGATTGAGAAGGAAGAATCTTACAGAAAATCAAAGAGTTGAAGAAGAGTTTTCAGTTAGACAATATATCAAACAAATAATAGACAGATCGATGAATACAAAAGAATTTCATGAATAAGAAGAGAATGAAGCTAGAATCAAAAACAAAAACTAGAGAGTGCAGAAGCAGAAGATCACAAGATCAAGAATCCATGAGCTCTGATACCATGTAAAGATAGCAAAATTTACATAGAAACAAATAGAGAACTGAAGAGAAGCAGAGAGAATTTCTGCTAAACAGAGAGAAAGAAGAAAACTTTTGTATTATTTCTTGATTAATCCATTTCACACTATCTGACATCTTTTATGTATATCTATAGTTGGAAGCTTGCTTATGTTATCTATCCTCTCTTTATTTTCACTAATTAATGCTAACAGACTTTCTTAACTGTCTAACAATACTAACAACATTTTAACCATTTTATTCTCTAATCACTTGACATGTGGCAGGACTAGGTCCTTTGATATCTTTACAATAATTACCTTATTTGGATTCAAGATGTTCTATGTGGATCCCATGGATGCATGCACAATCACAATCACAATCACATCAAACACCACTTCTCCAACAAATAATCAATAAAATCCAATCATGAAACTTGTTTTCTTTTTCTAAAATCAAAATAAGCAACAAATTAACTCAATGATTAATTAGAATATTTCATGTATGAGTTTGTATAAATTAGTGGAGGATGAACCTTTTGAGCCAGTAGCCTCTTCAGCCAACTTCTTCCACTACATGCCTTTTCCCCTCATTTTCTTACCCTCTTCTCCTTCCATTAACATTTTGACATTGAAATCATTTTTAATCTCCACACCAATTCCTCACTCACTGCTAGCATATATAGCTACTGTTTATTGTCTGACCAGAAAAAAAGGCCAACAAATCATAGGTACTCCTGCACACAAGCTTTCAATAGTTGATTCTTATTATATTCTCTCCAGCCTCTAAGATTATTTTTAGTATAGAGTTTAGAGATTGTTTACATATAATATAATATTCTATTTTTTAAAAATATTATGCCGGGAAAAAAAAACTAGCAAGTTAATGCTATAGGGCAACAATGGACAGAATGTGAATTTATAGCTGAAAGATTTGAGCGACAACTTGTTTGAAAAGGGAGAGATGAATAGATAGAAACTTCAAGGAATCTCAACTATAGAGGGAACATGCACGTCATTCACTGTCGTACTCGCGAGAGCGCGACGTCGCGGTGACCCTTCCTGAAGTGGGGATGATGTCAGGGTCTTTGTTTTCGTGAAAAGAGAGTCGCCACATAGTATTATGGTCACTAAGAAACCTAACTGGTCTTTTAGAGATTCTAAGGCAAAGAACTGATTGTGTAAAGGGAAGGTTTTAACACTCCTAGTACGCCCTACCTAAGGTAAGCTACTTGGTGTTTGGTTTGCCTTATAATTGCTATGGTGTTGGTGTTCTCTAATCCCATCAGTTTTTTTTAGGATAGGTTTACTACGATGAATAAACTTGGGCTCAAAATCTAAAAGAAAGAACTCTTGGCCAATATAGATCATACCTTTAGATATGTCTATAGAGTGTCAAGGAGAACCAATGCAAATCTCTTGAAATCTGTATTTGATTCAAACTAAATTTATAACATGTGAATTAATAAATAGCTAAGATAGAGATCCAAGGAGATTTAATGTGCTTAAATGCTCATTTCCCTGGTAGTATTTTAAGTATTCGCGACTCGTAATTTGCAAAGAGGAGAAACTAAGTTTAGAAATCTAAGAAAATTCAAGGTGCTTTAAAAACCTATTTTTGTCTTAGTATTTTTTACTTTTGCGACTCGTAAATCGTGGAATAAAAATTAAAATATTCCTTATTATAGTTGAGCTTTCTTTCAAGGATATGCAATTAAATTATTCTGAATAATATGTTAAGCATAAATCTACCCTTATGTTAAAAATGAACAGGATATATTACTCTTAATAATATTTTGAGCATTTACCTTTCATAGGATTCTTTGCCCTTATATTATTAACGAATAAATTAGAAAAATATTTTGGGTATTAACCACTCGGGGTTTCTTTATTCAAATATAAATAGTGAATAATAGCAAATCATTCATAGTAATGTTTTGAATATTAATCCTTTTGAGATTTTTTTATCCAAATATTAATTGTGAATAATAATAAATTGAAAAAAACTAAAATTTTATATTTTTTGAATATTGCCCAACACCCTTCGGAATTTACAAACACATTGTAAAATTTAAAATGCAAGAAAATAATTTTTTTTTATAAAAAATCCATGCTAAAACATATTTTTAAAATCTCGAATATTTATTTTTTCAAAAAGAAAAATGTTCAAACTATTTTTAGGATATTAACCATATAAAATATAATTTTTTTTTTTTATCAAAACACAAATATCAAAATTAATCACAATTAAAAACAACGAACCATCCACTTATATTCTCAAAATTTGCAAGAAAAGTGAACAGTTCGTAAAACAAAAAAACCAAAGATTGCCCCTCGAAGCCACCTCTCCTCAAACAAAATTTGGTTCATCAACTTAAACCCAAAATCCTATTATATATAACAACACTCGTGACTCATGACCTATCCTCTTTTACCAATCTGGGAAAACTGCCATACTGGTTTCATGCAAAAGGAAAGATTTGAAGAGCATGCCTTTATACCACATATATCAGACTAAAACCAAAACAACATGGCCAGTTATGTCAATCTTCAAAGAGCAGAAAGGAAAACATGACCCCTCTGAACCTGCCCAAAAGATTACTTCAAACGCAAAGGGGCTTCCCTCGTGTTTCACTTTCTGGATATAGCTTTATTTAGGAGCCAAACTCATACTATGCAACATCCTAAGGCAGAGAGGCACTCGGACAAAGGAATGGAAAGATAATGAAAACCTTTAAAGCTCACGGTTCCTCACGAAAAGAGAATAAGAAAAGAACACGTAACTTTAACATAAACAAAAAAATCTAAGCTCAAAGCCATGCATGAACAGTGGGCAAGCATATAACCTTCTGTCCAAACAGAAACCGAATATCCAGAGCAAAAGGAAGAAACAGATTTGGTTTGGAACAGAACAAACAACAGAGGCCAAGTTTGAATATAGCAAGGAAGAAAAAGTTGAAACTTATACCTGCAGATCTTGCTTGCAAAAATGAAATATCAACCGATGGGCAATCCCTACTTTTTTTCTTTGCCTCTGATGACCCAAAGAAAGCCTTCCTCTTTTTGCCGTTAGGAGCTTTTTCAAAACTTTTAGAGTTTTGTAAACCCCCTTTTCGGCAAGGTAGGGTAGACTACAGTTAATCTCCTCTCTCTTTCTCAAATATATATTTTTTTATTTCTTTCTACTTTCAGCCTTCTTCTTCCCCTCTGTATTCCTCTTCTCAGCCTCTATTTTTTGTTTTTTTTTCGTCCCTCTCTTCTGCAAAGCCAGCTTGTTTATCTAGCCAAACAAACTTGGAGACCACTCTAACGTCCTCTCATCCCAGCCGTCTGTGTTAGGGATAAAATCCCAGCTATTAGATGATGGTGAGGTTCCTCTTTTTATATCATTTTGAAGCTGGCACAAATGACAAATGAGGCGCAAAACCGTTTCCCTTGGACTGGAGCTAAACCGTGAATTGCAGCTGAACCCTTGGCGTGAAAAGGGTTGGTATTCTTGTACGCCAAACCAGCCAGAGGATGCAAGGATGAGAGAAAAAAACTTAGCAGAAACGGTTACAGGGAAGGGAAAAATTGCAGACGGGGAGAGGCACTGTTCCTAACATGTGAACAGTGCCACACTAATTATAAATCCTAGGCGGGGTGCAGTGTGGTTTGTGTTAAAATAAAGGATTGCATGACATTGTTTGAAGAAACAGAAATGTTCCCCCAACGTGGCAGCAAAAAAAAAAAAAAAAAAAACAACAACTGATGTCTCCATTGTGCTAACAGCAACATACTAATTAAATAAGTGCCATGTTCCAAATGTGCACACTAATTGTCTCCCTCTCACCAAGGTTTTGTCTTTAATGATTGGTTGTACCATGTTTCTTGCCATTCGAACCACTCTAGCATCGATATTAGCTAGCCTCTTTCTCTATAACAGGCATCATGTCTATTCACTTTGCCTTGATTGAACTGTGTTAGAAACCTGATGAAAGTGTCAATACGCCCTTAAAACGTGGAAAGACCTATAATGATGAACTTGCAGCTGTTGGTAAGCCTCTTACTCCTTCTGGCTTTAACCTTTACCTATTTAAAATGTTTTGTGACAGATAACTACTTTTACGAATCAGACGATGAACTTGCATAAACGACTTCTCTCTCTCTTCTTCTCAATTTTTATACTTTCCTCTTTAAATTTTCACAGTGACATGCAGTTTGATTTTTTTTTAATATTTAATCATTGTTCTTTTTATTATTATTTTATTTAAAATAATTTATTAAATTAGATTGTTTTATTTTATTATCTTTTAATTTTTTTTTCTATCATATTTGATCCATATTCATTTAATTAATAATTATTTTATTTAAAATAATTTTTAAAATTGATTTTCTTATGATTTCTTCCTCCAGTTTTTTCCTATTAAATTTTATCCTTATTATTTTAATTGCAATTTATTAAATTTGTTTTGAATTCTTTTCTTAATAGATTTTTCTTTTCAATTTCATCCTTCAACATTTGTTTTAATTTTATTTTTATATCAAATCTGATCCTTATTTTTTTTATTTTGTTTTGAATTTTTTTATTAAAATTTTCTTTTTCAATTTATCGCTCAACATATTTTATTGATTGAGATTTTGTTAATCAGGAATTTGGCTTCATCATTTTTTCGGGCTTGCCTTCAATGAGGTAATTTTGATCTTAGAACATGGGTGATGAGTTTGGAAGACTAACCCGAGTTGGCTTAGATCTTTTTTAAGTTAATTTTTTACAATTATTTTTCAAATTTATCTTCAATGTTGGGTATGTTGAGGTTGAACTTCATTATTTTTTTTTTTTATTTATAGGGTTATCTCGATTTCAAATACTGGGTTACATGGTTGACATGTTAGCCCAAGTTTTCTCGAGTTATTTTTTTTTAATTTATCTACTATTGTTGCTTTTTTTAATAATATTACTAAATTAACTAAGTTTATTAAATTTAGTAAAGTTAATAATCAAACTCTTTGATTTTTTTTTTCTTTTTTAAAAGCGCAACTATCTCCTGATCATTTTTTTTTATATATTAAAAAAAAATTGACTCAATATCCGCTACGACACCATTCCAGTTGCTAACAATATGTGAAAGAAAGATGAAGAAAGAAGGTTACTTGTCATGCCTTTTTTGAGTCTCCCTCTGATGAATGATAGATATGAAATATTGGTTTTGTTTACCTGGAATAATGAAGCAAATGATTAAATGATCTAACCATCAACAATCCCTTCAATTCTCTCTGACTAGCTAGCCACCTTCACAATGTTCAATCTCAATGAGACTTTTCCTGCCATTTTTAGCCAGCAATATGCAGGGATCAGTTTTTCTATTTCCAAATCTTGGATCTTCCTTGACTTTGTTTAGTTTTAGTCAACGTCATGTTCCGCTAGGTCATTGTATTATTACTTTAGTGATCACTTATCACTAATTACAAGTACCTCCAAGATGCAGGGATTTTATTAATTAATTATTACTATATTTTATTAAATCTTCCTAGCAAAATTACCTGATGACATGTGAGTTGTCGTTATAGTCTCTCCAGCCTCTATTTTTTTTTTAGTATAAACAGTTTAGATATAAAGTAATATTCAATTTAAAAAAAAAATTAAGTCGGGGAAAAAAAAAACTAGCAAGTTAATGCTATGGGCCAGCAACGGACAGAAGTGTGTGAAGTTGTAGCTGAAAGATTTGAGCGACATCTTGTTCTCATTATTAGTGACGAGGAAAGAGAGAGATGGATAGCAAGAAACATGGACATACTTCATCAAATTAAATTGCCATCTAACCTCAAAATATATCAATACAATATATTGTATGAGGATGGATGTTAATTAAATCCTTTGAATATTTTATTTTAATATGTTGATTTTTTAAAATTTTATTAATTAAATACTGATGAGGTCCAAAAAAATCTAAGTAATTGGTTAATTTTTTTAGTTTTGACAATCTAATTTATTTTCTAGTCAAAGTGGCTGATATTTGGTGTTTGGTAAACTAAGGTGAATGATGGCTGGTATCGGCAAAATATCCTCTTTGATAAATTTGAGGACTCTTCGATACTTAAGCATCTTTTTAAGAGAAAAAACCATAATATTTTATAGAGAAACTCTAAAAATAAATATGTAGCAGAGAATGAAGATTGATAATTTTTTTCCTAAAGAATTTTTAGTATTTTTATAGCTTCATAATATTTTTATAACCTGTAAACCTTGTCATTTTTTTAAAGGGGCTGGAATGTTATTTTGTCTTGATAGCATTGAAGATAGATAAATATTTATTATACATCATTAACAAGGAAAAAATATCAAGTCCTTCTGAAAACTTTTATATATTCAGGGATATAGAAAGATAAGCATCTTTAACCTTAACTTTCTATATTAAAGTTCAAGATAAAAATAAACGGAGTCTCATGACTCAATTAAAGACCTAGAAAGATCATCAGTTTTATATATATTTAGGCTCGACGAGATGTTGGGTTCAAAGATATTGAGTATAATAATTTATTAGACCCGCATGTACGTGAGTTCCATGCATAATTGAACTTAAAGAAGTTAGGTTTGGCGGATTACTAGAATCACATGTACTAACTCTCAACACAAAACTGGGATAACAAATTGGATGATCACCGTGTCTTTGATATTTTATTGAACATGAATTAGATAAAAAATAACATGTATAAAACATGTTAATCCAATGAGCGAGTGTTATTTATGCATTTTTCTGTTAAAAAATATATGTGAGAGAATTAAGTCAATAATCTCTCTGTCTTCGGTACATGGCACAATAAAAGTTTGAGTTATAACAAATTATAATTTTTAAATTTAATTTGAAATTGATCAAGTACAAGACTTGAATTTCATGTTGGGCGGATTAACTAATATCAAACAGTATTATTTTAGATTATTTTTTAATATATAGATTATTAAAAAATAATCTATAAATTAAAAAATAATCTAAAATAATACTGTTTGATATTAGTTAATCCGCCCA
>Ga0325405_1004833_pt1 | contig 13707 bp, 7 predicted proteins | sample PopdelMetagenome_21_FD_205663 | JGI IMG/M metagenome (GOLD analysis project Ga0325405, IMG submission 205663) | Populus deltoides microbial communities from Bellville, Georgia, United States - Xylem-Control-R2 | ecosystem: Host-associated > Plants > Phyllosphere > Stem > Wood/Secondary xylem... | reverse complement strand
TTTTTTTTAACATACATTAAAAAATTTAGATTGATTTATCCTTGTCTCACCCAAATAGCTGATTGATCTGCAAATCCCATCTCAGCTAAATTCTGAATCAAAGGATCACTGCATCAACTTGTCATATCAAGTTAGTTTTATAAATATTAAATAAAAAAATTAAAATATATGGGCCCAGTATTACGAAGCCGACATTCACAAAACATACTGTATTATTTGATAATTCATTTTGCTTTTTAAAGTGATTTTAATTTAAAGCTAATTAATTTCAATTTCTTAGGCAATGATAAAATTAAAATAATATAAATCAAAATTAAAAATGCACCAAATATAGAGGGCAGCGTGTAAGAGAATATGTGGAAAATAACATAAATTATATAATTCAGGTCCCTTAAAATCTAAACAAAATGAGTTTTGGTATAAAAATTTATTTGTATTATTTTTCAAGGTTGGAAGAGGAGAAAAAGAAGAGGCGTTAGATTCCAGCAATGAAAAAAAAGTCATCGTTCAAGCTATTTCCGCCACCAAAATGATTTTTTTTGTGTTCATGGGTTACATGAGACGAGAGGAGTTTGATAGTGGTTGTTTAGACTCATAATGCTGCTTGAAAAACAAATACAAGTCGATGAAGATAAATCTAACTTGATTTGATTTCATGTTGTTTTTTACTCTTTTTTGGGTATCTTGAGTTGATGGTTTGGTTTATAGGTGTTCAGAAGGTGTTAGTGAAATGTTTTTGAATTGAGATGGTTTGAAAATTAGGTTTTTGGACAAAAAAAGACGCTGCCCTAATTTTTGAGCCACCACTGTGGTGGACGGAATCTAAACTTGTAGATGATACGCCGTCTGCATATATTTTTTTATGATAAACAGGGTCGGATGGCAAGTCATCTATCTCTTTAAAAAATTAAAAAAAATAGAAACAAGATGTGTAAATTTAAGATAAAAAATTATTTTACCCAGTTCAGTTCATGACCCGAGTCACATGTTTGAAAAGTTAAGCTACAATACTCGAACTATTTTTTTTATTTTCCTTTTTTTATTGATACATTTTATTGATTTTTTTTTGCAAAATAATTTATAATTTTATGTTTTGATTGATATCGTTCATTTGTAATCTTTTTTATTTTCTTATTTATCTTTTTTTGGATATAAATTTTTTAATTTTTAAGAGATTTTTCCGATTCATCTATATATATTTTTAATCTCTTGTATAGATAAACTTACTTTTTAAAATAAAAATATTTTTTTCATATAACATCTATGATATGCACATCCTTGTATTTTTTTTTCATTTCATTTAATTAATTTAATGTATGTGTCTATTTCTATTATAGTTTGATTAAATAAAAAAAATACTTTAATAAAAAAATTTTACAAACATAATATGGTAAATATCTCATCCTGTAATATTAAATATCTTGATCTATAATTTTCTCTTGATTTCTTCAGTTTTATTTTTAGTTACCATTAATGATTTTTTTCATTGACTAACATACATAATTCTCAATTTATTTGGTTATATATATACACACACTTAATAATTTTATTACCAACAAAAACACTTCAAAAAATTTTACATATATTATCTTTTTTTTATGAGAAAACAATACCTAACCTATGACATAGCATGGATCGAGTAGCTAGTATTAATAATCAGCGGCCGCGAGGAAAGAAGAAGAAGAAGAAGAAAACATAGATAACAACGGCGCGTGTGAAATTTATGGTTGAATTGATATGAATTTTCTACTCAAATCTACAGCAGTAGATTCGCTGGTTTGGTAGGCAACTGAAAAAAAATAGAGACTTGATTTCTCGATTGGTGTGTTTTTATCTTTCCTGCCTGTTAAATGGATTTTTTTTTATATATATTTTTATGGAAATTCAATAGGACTTAGCACAGCTTTGATTTATTCAAATAATGTTCGAGGCAATTACCACTAAATTATTTTATTTAAAAAAATATTATTTTCAAATATTTTAAAATTAAATCTAGTTTTAAATTGATAAAGGATCATTTGAAGTGAGAGGATAAGATTAAAAATTAAACTTATTAAGAAGTAATCTAGTGATAAGAGCTTGAAACTAAATGGTTTGCTCTCCTTGTGGTTGCTAATATGATAACCACTAGAGGCTTACATAGTCGTTAACTTCAGGACATGTAGGAATAATTGAGATGCGCGTAAACTAACTCAGAAACACACGTTAATTTTTTTTTAAAAAAATTTGTCCCGCAAGAAGTTCATTTTCATCCCTCAACAATCTTTTCAAGTTTTTATATTTTATTTTTATGATGTTTTAGTCCTTATTTGGAGATTTTTGGTCCTCTAATTTTATGGTATGTACAATTTAATCCTCAAGTCTAAAAACTTTGAACTCTTCACGGCGGATGGATTGCAATGTCACATATGAACTCTTCACGGCGGCACTATCCAATCTGAAGGTGCATAAAAACAAAATAATCACCTTCGCGCCGCCACGCTCAAGCAGTGTGGCCTCCATGCCATGTGGTCTTCATGTTGTCTGGGCTAGGCCCGAGTGGCGTGCTGCCCTTCATGCCGCATGAGCCGAATAGACTAGTGACAAATCTGGTCCCTCGAGATACTGGCCAAGTTCATCATTCGAACATCACTTCACCATCTCAATTTTTTTTTTTTTAAGTTACGTGTATTTTATATTTAATAGTTTTTATAAAAATTTTAATAGTTGTAACATGAATACCATCTTCATTCATGTTTTTGTTTGCGGATAATAAGATGCAAAACTAGAAGAAAAAACATGCTCTAAATATTAGGAATGAAACCCTGTTCGGTCCATAACTCGGTTTATAACTTGAATTATAGGTTAATCAGGTTAATTTGAATCAATTAAAATAATATAATTTTATATTTTAAAAAACTAAATTAAAATTATTTTGGTTTTTTTTAAAAAGCTCAATTTATGATTTGATTAGGTTACGGGTAGATTTATTAGATTGAACATGTGACACTAGGTTAAATCCCAAACTATTTTTTTTAAAATTCAGTATGAGCAACATTCTTGGATAGAGTGTCTGGGAGTGTAGCTACGGTTGTTTTTTAAAATATTTTTTATTTAAAAAAGTATCAAAATAATATATATATTTTTTATTTTTTAAAAAATTATTTTTAATATTAGCATATTAAAATGATTCAAAAACACTAAAAAATTATTAATTTAAAATAAAAAAATAAAATATTTTAATTTTTTTTAAAACATAAAAATAAACAAAACCATAATACCAAAAGAGGTTGTTGAAATTTTAGAGGCTCTAGTTCGAGACGTTCTGTCATTGATGATTTGCTTCTAAAACCTTGTTGTATTCTTGGAATTTTCTTTGTTTGTGACTTGTACCAATCATATATTACCATGTATCACTTGCCAAGTGGTTGTTATTTTCTTCTGTAATTTTCTCAAGGATTTTCCGATCTTGTTTATGAAAAATCTAGTAATGCTAAATGTTGTGTATGCTAAGATGGGATGGAGAGAATCTGTTACCACAATTATATTACATAATTAGGCATAAATACTAAATGGTACTTAATTTATTTAGTTAAGATTTAAACACTATATTTATTATATAAGAAAGGTACTTCAAATCATAGAAATCATTTATATAAGGAAAATATTTTGATTTTTAAAGTTGGCATGCATAAAATATATAAATTCACTCCGAAACCAAAACAGAACTGAACCGAGTCTATCCAATTTTTACTCTACATCTATTTTTTTCTTTTAATTTGAGTGTTCGGGTCAGTTTGTGTGCACCTCGACTAATCTCACGGACCCTGAAGTTAATAACGATGTAAGTTAATGACTAATCTCACGGGAAAATGACATGAATATTTTTTTTTCCTGTTAAGTTTTAAAGACATATGATATTTATTATATAAGGAAGGTATTTCAATTCATGAAAATCATGGACATAAGGAAATCATTATACAAGGAAGGTAGTTCAATTATAATTATAAGTTTGAATGCTTAATAAAGCATTGATGATAAAAATCTCGAAAAAATTCCTAATCCTTTTCTACTAATTGATGTTTTTATATTCATAATTATTCATGAATGTTTATTGATTACAATTAATATTTATAATTTATGAATTTTTTATACATTAATTGGTCATATTATTATTATCACATAGTTAATATATTGGTTACGCACTCGAGATATTTTAAGAACTAAAAATAAATAATCAACAAGGATTTAATAATAAAAAATATTTTTCATTAATCATACTTAAACCTAAATTCATGAACCCACATTTTTAATATACCATAATCCTCAAAACTATTTTAGATTTGAAATTTTTGCTATTTATTTCATTCATATTTAATTAATTTTTAAAATATATTAAAGTATTCATCCACCATAATTTTAACCTAAAAAAAGGAGTGGACCTCATATAATTTATCAATATAAAGCTCATTACATGTTTTATAAGCCACCCCAAGAGCGTTAAATTAGGATTTAATTGTAATGAGATGATCTGTACCCATTTTATTTTAAGCCTATATAATTAGCATGGCTAGATTTATAATTTTGAAAGATTTGGTGCTAACTACACCGTGACAGGAGATGGCAAAGCTATATTCCTCCTCCTCCTCCTCCTCCTCCTACTTTATTCTTGCCTTTCTCCTCTTGATATCAGGTAAAACTAAATCCCTCTTCTCTTTTATATTTCTATCTTGTGCATGGATACCTATTTATTTTCATCTCATCGTATTGTTGTGGTAGGTTTCTAACATGATTTGGTCGCCGGTTTTTGTTGTGGCAGTTGACAGTGGGCTATCTCAGGTGGGAAAGCTCTCCCGATGTGTGAGTAGCTGGGATTGCAAAGACAAGCAAGCTTGCAAGGACGAGTGCAGCTCTCGTTATGCTGGTGGTTATGGATTGTGCACTGGCCATCCCAGAGCCTGCATATGTTCTTATGACTGCCCTCCCCTTTACATGAACAACACCGTGTAACGAGATAGATGCACTTTTTTCCAATAAAAAGTTGAACTTATTAAGCTGAAACAATATTGCAATAGAAAAACCAGATTATGAGCATTAAGTTGCTGAATTTTAATTCATAATTGTAGTTGTCGAAGGAAAGGTTATTAAACCCAATTCGGTTTATAACTCGACTTTAGATCTAAAATGATAGGTTGGACGGGTTGATTGAAATTAATTCATAATAATATCATGATTTTTTTTTTAATGGGTCGAAAGTTTTTTTAAAATCCATCTGAATTTTGATTGAATTAATTAAATTATGAATTGATTAATTAAATTAACTAAATCTAATTTAAATTAATATTTTTTAAAAATCCAACCTAAGTCGAGTTTAATAAATATAGGTTACTAGATTTTTTTCTTTTTATTTTGTAGAATTCTATACTATTTTCCTTTATTTTTTTGTCATTTTCTTTTAAGAAGTAAAATACCATTCTCGTTGTAACTTCTAACCTGGATTATTACTTCTAATCTATTGAAACACGTTTTTCTCTTTGATTTGCAATGGAGAATTCCAACTTGGTTTCTTTTGACCTCAAAAAAACATTAATTTAGATTACCGTAACAATTTATTTATAAATCACGAATAGTTGCACTAATAAAATTATTAAAAAAATTAAAATGTGAGAATCAATATTAAAAAAAAAACTAATTTAAAAAATTCAACCTCATTATCGATGTAAAGAATCTATTTAAAACTCTATATATAAATAAAGAATATAATCTCAGTTTGATATTCTAAATATTGGTCTAAGAATATACTTTATCATCAAACTAAAATATTATTATTATTATTATTATTATTGATTACTCCTAAAAATATTACTCTACTTCTATATTATATTATAACATTTGATTATTGTTTAGTAGACATGCTTTAAATATAGAAATTCATTCTAAATTATTCATTTTTTCAATTGATATTTGATTGGACATAAAGTATAAAAATTAATCTCAAAGCTATCTATTTTTTAATTAAATATTTTTTTTATTTTCTTATCTTAAAATATTGACAGAAAAAAATAAAATAAAATTAATCAACATAAAAGAACACATAAGCATCAATAAAAATAAAAATAAATAAAAAGGGCCCAAAGGGAAATAAAATGCAAAGTAAAAAATCTAGGGTTGGCGCGCGGTCTGTCCTTTTGCACTGACCCGATTACTATTTTGGATTCCGGCGAGACCACCTCCTCTCTCTCCCCTCAAGCCTCCAATATCTAGGGTTTTTGTAGTTCCTCTCTCCGACTAAAGCATTATGAGAGGATTCTTAAACAAGCTCGTTTCTCGCTCTCTCTCCGTCGCCGGCAAATGGCAACACCAACAACTCCGCCGCCTCAACATCCACGAATATCAGGTCTCCCTCTCCCTCCCCTCCTCATCCTTACTAATTTTAGATTGTGATTTTCTGGACGAGTCTCGCGAGAATTCTTTTCGTTTTTTTTAGTTTAATTTAGAATAATTTAGTGTTTTTTTTTTATTGCATTGCTTTGAGATATGCAGCAATCCTGAACCCTATATTTTCTTGATCTTATGCGGTGATTGATGGCTGTTATTACTGTTGTGGTGTTTCTTTTTTTGACCAGGGAGCTGGGTTGATGGGGAAATATGGGATCAATGTGCCAAAAGGTGTAGCTGTTGCTTCCCTTCATCATGTTCAGAAGGCTCTTCAATATGTATTTCCTAGCGAAAGCGAGGTAATTTGAATTAGTCTTGTACCAAATATTTGCAAAGACGTGGATTTTTCTTTCCTAAGAAATGTTGGGGAAGAGAAGAAAAAATTTAGCTATGTAAAATTATGGAATGGAACTATCAGTATGGAAGAAAAAATTTAATTATGTAAAATTATGGAATGGAACTATTAATATGGATTGTATGTTTTCAAGGTTCTGAATGATGTACTAGTAGTTAAAAGATTAACTTTGTTGTATCTTGTTGGTTTAATTTACTAAGGGAGGCTAACTTTGACCCTGGTGCAGTTGGTGGTTAAGAGCCAGGTTTTGGCTGGTGGGCGAGGATTAGGAAAGTTTAAGAATGGTTTTCAGGGCGGTGTTCACATTGTTAAGACTGACAAGGTTGAAGAAACTGCTGGTAATGAAGATTGGGTTCTATCTTTCCTTGACAACTTAATTAAGGGTTTTTCTTTTTGCAATATCTGCAGTTTTTCTTTGTCACTTGTTGTCTCACTTTTTGTTGAATGAAAGGGATAGCTCCTAGGTTACTTTGATGGATTCACTGACTATTTTGTTCTTTTAATGTGGAACTGGCCTTTCATGTTTTTACTGCAGCGGTCTCGGTAATCCCATCTCTCATATTTTAATTGCATGCAGGAAAGATGCTTGGCCAGATCCTTGTTACTAAACAAACTGGTTCTCAAGGCAAAATTGTTAGCAAGGTTTGTCATTGATGGTCTCTTTTTACATATTAACTTTTTGTTGCATACAGTCTTTGATCAATCGGTGCATGGGTAGCTGTTTTCATGGCATTTCAATTGCCTGTTAGTGGCTTATAAAACTTGATTTGTGTATCTTATGATTTTACAAAGAAGCCAATTAAAGACTCATCAATGCTTGTGAATGAAGAATCACTTTAGTTTTTTTACAGTTAAACCAGGGGATGTGGTGTGATTTTTTTTGCAACGGTCTTATTTAATGATCAAGTTGCATGAAATACTTGGATGCCTGTTTTGTAAGATTTAAAGAAGATCCCATCATAAGATGAACTCCACTTAACAGAGGAATTATATTTTCATGGTATTACTTTCACAATTGTCTTTCAGCTCCATTTCTTGAGCATCTCACATTTAGTGTTCGTATTTATCTTGCCCATACACGTTTTTCAAAAATCTAGCTTGATGGATGTCATGTTTTAGATGTATTATACCAATGTACATATTTCAATCTTTTGTTCATGTTAAATTAACTGTTACAAGTCATGTTTCACTATCTTATGAGATTTGACTTGTATAGGATCTCTCCGTCTGTTTTTAGACATGGATGAAGTGACTGTGAACCATGAGCTATAATTCTTAGACTCACATTGTGTATTATGACAGTGAAAATAACAAATCTGGCTATAAGGTTTTAGTTGGTTAGCCATCCATTTCTTGTGTCTCAGAGCAAATTCTTACTGATTAACTCGTTGATGTTTGCTTAACATGGAAAACTTGTGGGTTCTTGGGAAGAATGTGCATTGGACTCTATTGATAAAACGTCCCACATCATGGTCTTATGTTTCTTCTTTGGTTTCAGATATTTGATGACTGCAATACTAATACTGAATTTTCAGTTTGCAAAAAAAAAAAAAAAAAAAAAATGGTTATCATGGAGTTCATTTCTCCATATTTTGTTATTTTCATCCAGCAATATTTCCTTTAATTTTTCTTGCACAAGGATAATGATTGTCTTGGGGATGGGTTTGAGGTTCAGTTAATTTCCTTTCCTTTTGCAGGTTTACTTGTGTGAAAAGTTATCACTGGTCAATGAGATGTACTTTGCTATCATGCTGGATCGGACAACTGCTGGTCCAGTATGTTTCACTTGCCAATATTGTTATTTTTGCCTCTTCTTTGGTTTATCAATTTTACTTTGAAGTCAGTTTCAGTAAATTTGTCTTTCATATAATTACTCGCAAAAAACTGTTCTGAATCAACATCTTGTTTTTCAGCTTATCATAGCTTGTAAAAAGGGGGGAACCAGCATTGAAGACCTTGCTGAGAAATTTCCTGACTTGATTATTAAGGTTTGATCCTTTTTCTTCTAATGTTTTAGCATGGGACAATCTGTGCAGTCTCTTTGTCTCTTGCTCATTGCCTAATTGTTATTTAACTGATCCATTGTTGTATCTGCATTCTGATAGGTACCCATTGATGTATTTAAAGGAATTACTGATGAAGATGCTGTAAAAGTTGTTGATGGCCTGGCTCCAAAGGTTGCTGATAGAAATGATTCGATTGAGCAAGTGAAGAAATTATATAAACTCTTTTGCGAGAGTGATTGCACATTGTTGGAAGTGAGTACAAATTCCTGCATTCAATTACTGTTAATGATGTGTTTATTTCTTTTCCATTGCTCAGGCATGCTAGTTTAGCATTTCCTTTGTCCATATGCATATGTGAACCCCTTTCCTCTCTGCTCAGATCAATCCCATTGCAGAGACTTCTGATAAGCAATTGGTAGCTGCTGATGCTAAATTGAATTTTGATGATAATGCTGCTTTTCGTCAAAAGGAGATATTTGCTCTCAGAGATCCAACACAGGAAGATCCAAGAGAGGTATGTTTTTGTTTATTTTTTTCCTTCCGTGGGCAACTTAAGCACTGGTTATGTGGAGAATCATGAAAGGTTTTGGTCCTATGTTGCATGTTAAGTATGCTCTGGTTGAGTTGACATGTTTTGAGACACATGGTCACACGTGCTGAGACACACACAAATGCTTTTGCATTAAATTTTTTAACTAAGGATGGTGAAATGCATTATTAATTGCTGTATCTTTTTAACTTTTTTAACTAAGATAGGTGGCTGCTGCCAAGGCAGATCTAAATTATATTGGCTTGGATGGGGAAATTGGTTGCATGGTGAATGGTGCAGGATTAGCAATGGCTACAATGGATATTATTAAACTGCACGGAGGAACTCCTGCAAATTTTCTTGATGTGGGTGGTAATGCTTCTGAAGAACAGGTAATATGATTTAGTTTTGCTTTAACTTCTTTAATCATCCACTGGCCTTTCTGCCCAGTTTGGCTGAGGGGGTCTGCACTGTTGTCATAACATATGCATGCTCTCATTCTGTTTTTTTTTGGCTGATGGAAATGGATCATCCACAAGTCCAATTCTCTTAAGAAAGCAATTTTATGAGGCAGGTGGTTGAAGCATTTAAGATACTGACTTCTGATGACAAAGTAAAGGCAATTTTGGTGAATATATTTGGAGGAATAATGAAATGCGATGTGATAGCAAGCGGAATTGTCAACGCTGCCAAACAGGTCAGATCTGCATCATATTATATTCGGGTTTTAATCAAAACAATCGTCACTGTATTCATTCTAGCTTCTTTGACCCTCATCAGCACAATTACTACTGTGCGGAGTTTTATGACAAATAAATTGGAGGAGTGGTCATTTCACACACAAAAAAAGAAGCAAAAAAGAAGAACTTAGTTGTTAAAAAAAACTAGATGTTCGTAGCAGTTCTGAATAATATTGTTAGATATTTCATTTGATTTGCGAAGGCATTAACTTTCTTAATCCTCCTTGAAAAGGTTGCTCTGAAAGTTCCAGTTGTTGTACGTCTCGAAGGCACTAATGTTGACCAAGGAAAGAGAATTCTAAAGGTAAATGCAAAATTTGATTATGATATTCAATCATGTACATTCATTTGTCTTCAGTCATGGATGTTCAATTTGAACTGTGATGGTAATTTATTTTGTCCATTAATATATGCAGGAGAGTGGAATGGCACTAATCACAGCAGAAGATTTGGATGATGCTGCAGAGAAAGCAGTAAAAGCATCAGCTAGTTGAGGAATCATGATATGGAACCAATTTATGTTCCTTACAATTTTTAGAACTTAGGAATCTAACATGTTGAAAATTGAAAATAATATAGCAACTGCCAAGGTTCCCTCAAAAATGTTTTTTGACTCACCCCTATTATTGAACTCTTGTTAAGAAATTGCGGTCTTTTCTTTGATTGTTTTAAGCCATGAAATGAAATGGACTGGCTCCAAGCCTTATTTTTGTAGAGGACGAGTTTTCTGCAAATCCAGCATTGGAAGATATCATTCGATGACTTCTAAATGGATTGTTCTACGTGTTTTCTTTTCTATTTGGATGTTCTACGCATTAATAATTAATTGTTTCAAATATATAACTTTGCTGCAAATGAACTTGCATCTCAATTGGCATACATGTCTCCTTTACATTGCAAAGCTGAGGTTCGAGTCCGGTGCTTGTTTTGCAGCTATTCATGTCATCACCAACAAACAAAATTACAGGAAGAAGAAATACAAGGCTTTCTGGTTGTGTTTTCTTCACTATATACAATGTCTTGCAATGTGTAGTGTTGCTTTTTCAAGGATTCAGCAATATTTTTCGAAATGCAGCATGCTGTGAATTGGATTGTTATCATGGGATTGACCCCAATGCACTTGGCAGTACACTTCTATCACATACAAATAAGTTTTCTGCCGCCCAGCTTTCCCCATTTTGATCAACTCCACCTTCTTCCGCCGTGGCACCCATCGTACAGCTACCCATCTGATGTGCAGAAAATAATATGGTCCAGTTCTCTTCTCTTGACCTCAGCCCTCCAGGTATTCTGATTGTGTCCAAGAACTCTTCCAAATCCTTCTCGCTAATACCTTCACAGATTAGTCTTTGGCCATCACTTCGGTAAGTGCCCACTTTCACAGCTCCAGCTGCAATCAAAATTCGCAAAGCCGTCTAGATGATGCCTGAAGTGACCATCCCTCTTCACTTCTCTTGAACCTTGATCTATAACCATTGCAAAGATGTGGGCAATTCATGAATACCTCACCATCCTATCCATGAAGTCCAGCCCTGAAGTCCATGGACATGCTGCTGCAAACGAGGCTGGTCCAATAGATGGAGTTTCTAAAATGCTAGTGTGTTTGGGCTCTGCTGAGACTGCCTTGTGCATGGAAGTGACAATTCCTCCGTCGGATACTTTTCCTTCGAGACAAGATATATGCTCTGGAAAGTGTCCCCGGACGCGGATGGGGGGTGGGGGGATGATTTACTTCGGACGCAATTTGCAGCTTTCTGGTGACATTTGCATTCAAAGCTCTAGCTACAACTCCCAAGCATTTCCTTTTGTATCGGTCTTCTCCAATATGAATATCTCAGCTCTGCATTCTGATAGGATCACAGCACCGCAATGTGGAATCGGTCCCTTTCTTCTCTCCTGTTCTACACTCATAGCAGCAAGAACCACAATAATGCTCCTCCGTACAATTCCTTGGCACAAATCCAACTTTCAAACCAAGTTTCTGACATCCTCTCCGAAGAATTTGATTTTGAAATCCTTCCTCGGCGCAATGCTCTGTGACACCAATCCTCTTGCACACTGCATCCATGGCATATTGATATTCAGGGCTTTCATATAGTGGAATCATGTGATCAACAGACCATTCTCTGAGAATTTTGACAATTCGACAAACTGACATGCACATGTTTTTTGAATGCATTGGAAACGTCATTGTTGAAATTAAGGAAAGTGAATTTGAGAGACTGACCTCATCAGGTACGGGAGACTGAGACCCAGAAGCTTTGTAGAAAGAACGAATAGCCTCCTGCTTATCAACATGGATTTCCTCGCTAAAGCTGGGTACAGGCAATGGAGGAATGAGAGTTTCACAAAAGGCATCTAATGATTGCATCTGTCCTGAAGAGAATCCATGACTATATGCATTGCTTAGTACTTTCCTGTTCCCTCCTCTTAATAGTGGATGGCAGTTCTGATTTTGCTCCTTGCAGCTCTCTCTTGCCTGTTCCCTCTTCCCAACAGTTGCCCATTTATTAGGTGCTCATTTATTCACGATGCCTCTTGATGAAATCCTATCTTATTCCATGGGCTTGAAGGCCAGGTCAAGGCATAAAATTTTTGATTTTTTAGTTCTGGTAATATGGTTTATTTTCTTTTAGTGAAATGATTGATGAATTATGTTTAATATTTATAAATGGTCCCCTCTTTGGAGTGTTGGGACTCTTCAATAATAATTAAGTCAATATTTAAGAGAAAATTATTTTTTTTTAAAGAAAGCCTTAGAAATAGATATATTTTATTTGTAATGGAAAAAAATTGAACCTGCCTTGGCAGAAGTTACCTTGGTACTTTTTTTTATTGCTCTCGAGGTTCCTTTTTTTCATGGAAGGGAAAAAAGTTTACATATCCAGTCAATATATATTTATATCTCATCATAGTAAAATATTTCTGATTCATAAGAGTAAAATATCTTTGACCGTGGATTTGGCAGCTCATGAGATCTACACACGCCTAGGCTCAACGCTTCACTGAGCTTGGAGATGGTGAGTTTAACAGTTCGTCAGACCCACACACGTTTAGGTTCATCGTTTGGATGAGTTCAGAGATGGCATGTCTAGTAGTGGATTTGGTTGTTTGCCAGACCCATACATGCTTGGGCTTAGCACTTGGCTGAGTTTAGGGATGGTAGGTCTGGCGGTTTATTAGACCCATATATATCTTGACTTAACACTTGGCTAAACCTAGAGATAATGAATTATTACCTTAAATTTTGTTTATTTATTCAGAAAAAAGGGCTCATAAAAAACAAAAAATATTAATGATTACCTCTGGAAAATAAAAGGTTCTTAGACAATGCAAAATATAAATCAGGACAGAATTGAATGTAAAATATTCAATATAATATCACAAAAAAAGATATATTGTTATTTGTTATAAAACCCATCACTATATTAGAGCGAAAACATGATTTTTTTTTTAAATCATTCATTTGGATTGGTGTTTGATGTAGGTTTTTTTTATATCCATCTCAATTAAGAAGACTTTGTAACTTAAGATTTGAGTTTTAAGTTAATTGGTTTGAACTCAAGAGTTCTAAGTTAACCGGTTCTAACTCTGGATTTAATCTTAGATCTACTCACATGATTCTAAATTTGTATTACAAAGTTACACGAGTATTGATAT
>Ga0325405_1004828_pt1 | contig 13709 bp, 7 predicted proteins | sample PopdelMetagenome_21_FD_205663 | JGI IMG/M metagenome (GOLD analysis project Ga0325405, IMG submission 205663) | Populus deltoides microbial communities from Bellville, Georgia, United States - Xylem-Control-R2 | ecosystem: Host-associated > Plants > Phyllosphere > Stem > Wood/Secondary xylem... | reverse complement strand
ATATTTCTTGTCCCAAATAAATTAAGTATAGGAAAGATACTAATTAATTTGGGCATTTATATTAGGCTCAGCTGGAAAAACCAAATCAGTGGCAACTTGAGCATGCACATATCATTTTCGCTGCATATATTTATGGCTTTCACTTGCTTCAACATAGCAACCTTCACTTATTTTTCCCACGTACGATATGTTCTTTTCTTCTCTTTTTCCTGTTTCAAATCCCTTTAGAATTCAAATTACATATTATCAGTATGCATTGATCTTCTTTATTAGTGTTTTACAAGGGAAAATGATGCGGCGCCTTCAGATTAAACCTCGTTGCTTCTCAATGGAGACAAAAATCTGTGGACTTTTAATGGGCAGCTCAGTGGTATTCTTGCAAAACAAATGAAAAATAAATAAATATAAACGGTCCACTTGTTTACTTTGCTAAGAAATCGAACTGAATATAACAAATCGAATTTGAAAATAAAATGGAATATGGTTTTTGTTCTTTACCGAAGCAAGCCATAATATTCGGATAAAAGTTGTCAATTCCGTTCCGTTTCGTTCAGAATGGTCGAAACGTTCCACACCAATTCAAAAAACGGAACAAAACGGAACAAATTTCATCTCATTTTAAATCTCGTTCCGTTCCGGATTTTTCAGCTAAATTCCACCCGGAACGTTCATCTCATTTCATCTCATAATATACTTTGTAGGAATTTGAGCAAAACAAAGGATGCTTTAGATTTCATTAGCCTTGATAACATTAACCTAACTTTATACTTAAAATTTTGTGTTAAAACATTTTACTTTCATAAATTTTGATATTTTGTTTAAGTTGAATTGCTTTAAGTTAAAGATCTATTTAATCTTGACTATTTAGAAATATTTTAAATTTTAAAATTATATTTGTTTGGTATTGTGTTTGTATTGCATAATTTATGATTAATTTATCTTAAATTTGAATTATGTTTGTTGAATATATATATATGAACAGTATAACCCCAAAATAATACGATAAAACACTTTAAAACTGAAACATTTTATTTTAATTAAAAAAACAAAACATTTACTAAAATAAAATAAACAAACTTGATTCAGACACAACTATTTGCGTAAAAGTTGGAGTTCTGACCAGATTTACCTCGAGTATTTGTCAGATTAATTTAACGTGCTAGAAGACAAGAAGACAGCCAATTAAGAAGATCCACAAGAGAGATGGGTGGTTTTGCGGGAAGTGAGACTGAGACGTGTATGAATCTCTGTTTAGCATTCTTGCATTATGTGATGATGCTTGTTCTCTGATGTTAGCTGGTGATGGGACTCACGAGCCTTTCTATTTTTTTTTTTTTCCAGTTCTGTATTGCGTTGGGGGATAAAATTTAATTTTTTATTTAAAATTATTTTAAAAAATAACCAATATAACAATTCTAACAGTACATTCTTAAGATAAAAACCTCCTGTTATCATTTTTGTGTTTTAAAAATATTTTTAAATTAGTATTTTTTAATGTTTTAGATCATTTTAATGCGTTGATTTTAAAACTAATTTTTAAAAAATAAAAAAATATTATTTTAATATATTTTTTACAAAACAATTATATCCACGACACTTAGAGCCCGTTTGGCTCTGCGGCTGCGGCTGCGTTTTATTTAAAACGCAGTTCGCAGCTGTTTAGTTAAGGAAAAAAGTGATTTATTGTTCACTGGGGCCCGCTGAATTTCTGCATTAGCAACGCAGGAAAGGAAAAGCAACCATTTCATACTTTTTTTTCACTGTTCACGTTAATTGCACTGTTCAATGAACATTGCAATTAACATGAACAGTGCAAGAGATTGCACTGTTCACTTTAAAATAGTGAACAGTGCAATTCTCTTGCACTGTTCACTTGCACTGCATGGAATTATTATTATTATTATTATTATTTATTTTTTTTTTTTAGTTTTTAGTTTTTAGTGTGTTAAGTTTTGTTTTTGTTAATCTTTTTAACATTTTTTTTAAAACAAAACTAGTTTGGAGTGAATTTTATACATGATAATATTTTATCTAATTTTATTACACGCTAAAAAATTACGAAAACTGTAGTTCTTGTCGGATGAATTTTGTACGTAATGGAATTGTAGATAGTTTAATAGAATAATAAATTTTTTTTATATAAAGTATGATTTATTTCATGATGTTACCGCAATAGTTAAATCCACAATATTTAAATTTAAAACCATCAATATTAATATATATTTTTTAAAATTATTTTATAACCTCAATTTCAAAAACATTCTTAACCAAACACATTAAACTACTTTTTCTTCAACCTTAATTTTAACCATAGTTTTAACTAAATTATTTTTTCAAACGAACCACAACTAAAAATACTTTTTATAAAATAACTTTTTTTAAACCATAACCACAACAGCCACCGCAATACCAAACACACTCTTATAAAGCCTTAATAATTGAACACTGAAAGAGAAGCATTCACATGCATGCATGTAAGCACTATAAGCAGATGATACTTGTCAAGTTGTGGCTGAAGATGAGTTTCCAGTCTCCATGCTGACAGACAGGCCTGAGGATGCGATTATTTTGGAACTGATCCTCTGTGATAGGAAATGATCGCCTTCTACTACTACCTACGACCAAGTCAACTGCTTGTTTTGTCAGACATTCAGGCCGAAATTAATGTCCCGATGTGGATGCATGCGTGCTTTTAATTTGATTTGAAAGAAGAAGAAAAAATAATACCCACCCGGCCACTTGTTGATCTGTTGTGTCCCATCGTCGACGAATACAAGTAGTCAAGTATGCTTAGTTAGGCCAGCTAGTGTATTAATTAATTAATTAACCCGAAGAGCCATGTTAATTAAAAAAAATAAAAAAGTCATTGTCAAAGGAAAAGATCATACATACAAAGTAAATGAATTTGTTGGCATGAGTACAGTGAAGTGATAGCGTTGAAATTAAAAATGATTGTGATTGAGTTGGTCTGTGTGTGGCTATAACTGTATTTAATTTTCTATTTTAACAATTAATAATAAAGAACCCGTATTCAACAGAAGGATGCTGTTTGATTTTTATTGGCTATTTATGACCTTTTACATAGAACCACACATTTAGTTTTAGGTATAGACTAGTCGTCCTCAGGAGTTTTATGATGGATTATATTGGATTTCTGATCACTTAAATTGGTTTATTTATTTATTATTTTATCTACATTTAGAGAAAAATTAACAAAAGAATCCTAGAAATATGGCTTGCAATTTGCAATGTTTGTATAATATTAATACATGAAGTGATCAATTTGTATGCAACTGTAAAAACTTTTACATAGACAATGATATGCAAATGATGGAGAAAACTTAACAAGCACCATTTTATTTTTTAATTTTGGTCACTTATGTCTGTGTAAATTAAAAAAAATAACTACTTCCGATTTAAAATACTAAAATTATTTAAGCAATATTTTATATATATTTAAAAAAACGCAAAATAACATATTTTTTATGGTTTTATTTTGAACTTCTATTTTTGAACGGTTCATAGCCACTAGGAACACACAAGCCCTCTTTTGTTCCTTTTTTTTAATTTAATTTTTAAAAGATTTATTAAATTCTATTGAATTTTTTAAAAGATTAACTCTTTCATAATCTAGATAATGTATAACACCATATATATAAACCATGAAAACATTTTATTCTTATCGTAAACTTGTTTCTACAATAAAATTAAATTAAATTGTGAGAATTAAAAAATATAATAAAGTATTTTGATTGGATTTGGGACTAAATAAAAAGCTTAGGAGATTTTAAAATTCTTTTTTTTTTTTTGGGTTTAACAATAAAGATGTTTTTAGACTAAGATCCATATGAATGGAGACTAATTGTTTTTTTAAACAATGTCAGTCTAGTGTATATAGATGAATTTAATATATTTGTTTTCAAGTACTATTATTAAGGTATGAATTCAAGAAATCAAGAAAGAGAGCGAATCTTATGAGCCACCATGCCAATCTCTTGAGGTTATAAAATTTTTTAATATTCTTTATTTTTAGGGGTGTTCAAAATATCCGAGTAATTGAAAAATCTAAGAAAACTAAGAAAACCAAAAAGAAAAAAAACCAAGGAAATTGAACCAAAAAGAAGAAAAAAATATTAAAAAATAAATAAAAAATTCAGTTCGATTTGGTTTCGATTTCAAAAATCTGAAATCGATTAAATCGGACCAGTTTAACCAACACTGATTGAACCAATTATAGAAAAAAGGTATCAAATGAAGATTTTATAAAAATCCTAAATCATTACCAGTAAACGCAATAGCACCCATACCTTGCCACCCCCTGCTCCTTGATGGTGTTTTGTTTTGATAAGAGACTTGAGTTGTAGGAAACATTAAACCTAAAGAGTCAACTCTCTCATCAAGTACAAATGATTAATGATGATGCTATAGTTATCCAACAACACCTTTATACTCTTCCTCTCCCTCAATAAAAAATACAACACGTAGATCTATTACAAGTACACCAGAATACATAAAGACAACTCCCTTATTAAATGCAAATGTTTAATGATAATGTTATAACTATCCAATAATAGTTTCACTCTTCCACTCCCTTAATAGGAAATACAACACGGAGCTCTATTACATGTGCACTAGAATACACAAACAACTACAGTACCTTAAAGGAACATGATGGAACTACATGTAATAAAGGAATGAGAACAATCATGCTTTAACTATTTAAAAGATTTGTTACCGCTACAAAGAGCACTTCTTAAAAAGTCTTAATCACAACACCATTAATTTTATTCTAAATCTCACTCACATGTTCCTTATCAAAAAGATTTAGATGCAAGACGAGATCAATAACTGCATGAGCTTTGAACATCACTCCTACCATACCATATGAGAGACTCTCAACTTTTTCATCAAGTGCTACATACTCATTTATCCAAATACTATCTTCATGAAGGTCAACTTGAACAACTACGATAGTCTTACAAATATTAAAAAGAACATACAAAATGCGAGAAGCATTCTAAATTTTATGATGTAAAAGAATGATGCCATACGCAAAATCTTTCTAATAGCATTATGTGGATTTACTCAGGTGTGGTATCACGACTTTTAATTTGGCTCCATCCTAGGCCTTTGTAATCTTTATGTTATGTTAAGCTCATCTCTTGTTTTATTATAAGCATACTAGCTAAAAAGGACACTACTTAGTTCTTCACCATCACATAATAGGAAGAAGAGAGCACTATAGCATATCCCAAAAGGTTTAACAAGGATTTGCTCAGCATAGAGAACTCTTCTCAACGTGAAACAAAAAATAAAGAACCATATTTAAGTAGAATAAGCAAACATGACTAGACATGACATTTTTGTTTCCATATAATAGAATCTCTTTAATGTCATAAATATCCTACCAAGACATCTAAAAAGAGCATCAATGGATCCATTCATGATTACCTGACTTTCTCTAAGTTCTTGACCACACATCTTACTATTAAATATGTTGAGGTATAGGCTGCCATTCAGGAAAATGATTTTTTACAATATGCACCACTTTTAAAAAGTGGCACGAACACAAAAAACCCTAACAAGTTATGTTATGTTTACCATTATAACAGTCATGATATTGAGGAATGACATGCCCTGAAAAAAAAATAGAAAGATTGATTTTCAAAGAATACCTCCTATGATTTATAAGGAAATACATGCAATCCAAACTAGAAAAATATCCTTACAATTCTTTACTCGAGATCAGATAATTTTAAAAATTATATCTCCACTATCTTTTGAACTTTGCAAATAAAAGCTGTAGTATTTCTTTATTTCTCCATTGAATTCTTCATGTATCAAATAAAATATTTGTGGGGAGATTTCCATTGAATTATCCAAGCCTCCAAACATGTTTTCTTGTCTCCAATAAAATCTTCATGCAAGACCTTCATGTCTCCAAACAAATTCTTCATATCTCCACGTCTCCGTGCAACATCTCCCTATACAATTCTTTAACACTTATTTCATGATCACAAAGCATTATCGACTGTTTAAATAATAAATAATAATGTTCTCTATTCCAAGAGAAATAGACAAACTGATCAAACTATCATATCTCTTGGAAGCACGTTAACAAAATCACGAGAAGGTAACATGACATGCATATTTTTCTCTCCCTCTGCTTGTACTGGTTAAGGCTTTGAAACATGATTGTTTAAAAGACCGGGGAAAATGATGGAGCATAAAAAAAAATGGCTATTTGGGCTAGCCCAAACAGCTAACCATTTAGGCAAACGAATAAGTTGTACTCTATCTTTTATCTCCTCCCCCTCCCTTTCCTTATACCTATCCCTCTCCCTATCTCTATTTATACATCTCCTTTCTCTCACACATACCTTCTCTTCCCCACACATTTTCTCCTCTCTTACACATATACATTCTTTGTCATACGCACATTCCTTCTTTCACACAATTTCTCCTCTCTCTCACACGTACCCCCCCTCTCTCTCTTTACCCTCACACAAGTCACATACCTTAATATATTTATTCCCAAGATATTAGTGTTGCTCTATGCATATTAAATTTTCAATACATGGCTAGCATCAACCTTTCCACAAATGGTAACACTCATATACTCTATAAGGTGTCTACATTAATACTCTATCTAAGGCGAGCAACAATCTCTACTACTCCATTCTCTACATGCTTGCTACTTTATACATCGAGGTACACTACTCTCCATGCTTTAGAGTTAAGTTGATGTGATCTAGGTTTATAAGTAACTTGTTCACTAGGTAAGAAATCACATACCATTCGAAGTAGAATTCAAACATTGAACAAGTTTTAGATACAAACAAACAACATTCACATATACAAACTCCCTACAACTTTAATCTATTTTCTATTCATGTGTTTTACTTTTCCTTCCTATTAATTTAAATTTCAAAGGATCACTGTTCCAACAAGGAACTTGTGTTTTGGGAAACACCAACCCCAATGAGATCACCATAGTCTAAGATGCAAACCTTGATAAACCCAAAACAGCTTGAAATGCTCATGACTTTACTCGAGGAAATAAAAAAAAACACATTTTTTATTATTGAAATTTGTGATTGAAAATTATTTGGCCATAAATTTGACCCAATTACATTTGGTCACAACTTTTATTGTTTTTTACTGATTTGTGACCATATAGTAAGTACCAAATCATTCCACCACAAAATTGGTCACAAATTTATCACAAACTATGTAAAAAATTTTTAAAAATAAACTTTCTTTTTTCTTCTATCAAATTTACACCATTTTTTTTATTTTTTTTGTTTTATTTATTATCTATTCACAGCCCTCTATTTCTTTTATTAATTTTATAAATATTAATCATTTTCGGCAAATCAAATTTTATCATTTTTTGACCTGGTTGCGACTGGGAATTCAATCATTAGTTCCTGCTAAGAAATTAAAAAAAATTTAATCGGTGATTGCAAACTCGGTCACAATTGTTTTTTTACCCAATTTGATCACAAACACACCACATGTTTTTTTTAGGCCGATTGTTTTTCAGCCACAAAGTCATTTTATGACGGATTCCGAGTAGATTGTCACCGAAATGAAAATTCGATGGCAAAATGATTTTTTTTTGGTGAATTCCCTAAAACGAGGAGGAAATTGTTTAATTAAAAAAGAAGTTTTGGTGAAAAATTACTAAATGAACGGGAGGATCATCGTTTTTTCTCCTAATTGAATACATTAATTTTGGTGACATAATTTCTTATGGAAGAAGAGGTTAGAAGGGATAAGGTTATTTAATCAAATTTATATCATGAAAAGAAATGTACATGTATTTACATCTTTACGTTTGCATTATTATATTTTTAAATTGCATTCCGTTTATTTCTGAAAAAAAAGAGAGAATAACAACTATTTAATAGGATAGCAATTCATGCAATAAACTTGTTTAATAAGTTTTTTTTTTCAATATAATTTTTCTATTACTGTAAATAAATAAATTTATTCACCGTTCTACAACAATTACTCAATCCAATGAACACTACCAGAAATTCGCTAAATAGTAACGGATTTACTGACAGAATATTTCTGTCGGTAAATTGAGGTCGAAATTACCGACGGAAAATATTCCGTCGATAATTCAGTCGGTAACTACCAACGGACAATTTCCGTCGGGGAAACCGTCTGTAAAAGTTAATATATGTCCACTCCACCGACCCTCTCCTCCCCTATTTCTCCTTCTTCTTCCTAATCCCAACTCTCCCCATCTGCAAACAACCAGCCCCCCTCCCCTCAAACAAATATCTCCCTCATATCAGCACAACAAGTTATATTTCTTGAAGTTTTGTGGTCACAGCATCTGTGTTCTGATTTACCGAAGGATTTTATCAATTTTTGTATGTAATTCTTTCTTTTTAAATTTTAACATTTAATTAAATGTCAATTTTATCGTTTTTTTAGTATATGTATTTTGTTAATAAATGTATATATTTTATTGTTATTTCTCAAACAAACTTGTAGTATATGAATGTATAATTCTATACCTGTTATGGTTTGTTTTAGATTTTGTAAGATTGTATTTGTTTGTAAATTGTTAAAACTTTATGGAACTACCGAAGTACATGTGCTGTTTTGAAATAATTAATAGCTTACTTAATGGGTCCGTTTAAAGTTTTGTCAATGGTATTGCGGAGTGGTAATTTCTGTAAATTTATATATTTTAATTTGTATGGACGTTGATAAATGATAATGAATATTTAATATTTATGAGAAGTTGTGATTGGTTTGTTGGATAATCTCGAGGTAAAGTAATATTTTTGCAAGTTTATTTACCTAACTTAGTCAATTAATACATTATGTCATCATAATTTTATAGAGGTTCGATATAAATCATGGATGATCGTTCATGGATATATCGAGATTCACCCCAAGGATTGCGGAGGATGGATTATTGTAACGGGGTTCAGGGTTTTATTAATTTCGCAACATCTATTCCTAGAAATTTTACTGGAGGCGGTATTAGGTGTCCATGCAGGAAGTGTGAAAATAAAAAGTATCTGCATCAAGATGTTGTAATGATGCATCTTCTACACAAAGGGTTTATGGAGAATTACCAGTGTTGGTATGCACATGGAGAAGTATTTGTTAGCGAGAGTGAGAGGAGAATGGAAGAAACGGTGGTTGGGTCTACTTCTAGTGCTAGCAACGTGCATGAAGCGGCAAATGACAACACTAATCCTTACAGAAATATGGTTATGGATGCAATGAGAATGAATCAAGGTAATGTCAGTCAATGTCCAATCGTAGAAGAAGAACCTAATGTAGATGGAGCTAGGTTTTTTGATTTGTTGAAAGATTCTGACGAACCATTATGGGATGGCTGCACGAACCACAGTAAATTATCGGCCGTAGCACAGGTGTTTACCATCAAGTCAAATCACGTGTTGAGTGAGGCCGGGTATGACAAGATTATTGAATGGGCAAGAAGTATTTTACCTGAAGGGAACAGGCTGAAAGAGAACTTCTATGCTGCGAAGTCCATGATAAAACCCCTCGGTTTAGGCTGAAAGAGAACTTCTACATGTTATACCACCTTGAAAATGCTGAGATGATCGAGTGCATGACATGCAGGTATTCCCGTTACAAACCTAGAACTGGCAGGGGAAAGACTCTAGTGGCATATAAAAAACTTAGATACTTCCCAATCACACCTAGACTGCAGAGGTTATTCATGTCACTAAGGCTGCTGAGCACATGACATGACATGGCACTAAGCACACCATGCCGTTGATGGAGTGATGGTTCATCCTTCTGACGGTGAAGCCTGGAAACGCTTTAACAGTGTTTATCCTCACTTTTCAGCTAAATCAAGGAATGTGCGTCTTGGGTTGTGTATAGACGGATTCAACCCATTTGGGTCATTTGCTGCTTCTTATTCTTGTTGGCCGGTCATACTCATAGTTTATAACTTGCCACCGGGAATGTGTATGAGGCTGGAGTTCATGTTTTTATCTACTGTCATACCCGGTCCAAGAAGCCCGGGGCGGAATATAGATGTTTGTCTTGACCGTTGATTAATGAGTTGGTGCAGTTGTGGTCCTCCGGAGCTCTAACTTATGATATATCAAGAAACAAAATTTCCTTATGAGGGCGGCTTTGATGTAGACTATCAATGATTTTCTAGCTTATGGAATGCTTTCTGGTTGGAGCACGCATGGGAAACTCGCATGTCCATACTACATGGAAAACAACAAGGCATTCACTCTAGCAAATAGAGGTAGAGCTTCTTTTTTTTACTATCACCGTTGCTTCTTGCCACTTAATCACAGGCACAGAAAGAACAGAAAAGATTTCTTTGTTGGCAGAGTTGAAAAAGATGTTACATCCCCGCGTCTTTCTGGTGAAGAATTGCATGATGTTGTCTCAGAATACGGTGACATTGTGTTTGGCCTTCAATCAGGTAAGCAAAAGTTTCCTGGTTTTGGTTTGACCCATAATTGGGTAAAACGAATTATCTTTTGGAAGCTTTCTTATTGGAAGACCATTCTGCTCCGCCATAACCTTGACATCATGCACATCGAAAAGAACATGTTTGAGAACATTTTCAACACCGTCATGGATGTGAAGGGGAAGACGAAGGACAACATCAAGGCTAGATTAGATATAGCTTTATACTGTAACCGCAAAACCAAGAGCAAGTTTCGTGTTAGAGAAAAACGCACAACTGCTAGTCTATAAATGGCTTAAAAGTCTGCATTTTCCGGATGGACATGTATCGAATATATCAAGGTTGGTTAATATAGAGGACTACAGATTGTATGGAATGAAGAGTCATGACTGCCATGTGTTTATGCAAACACTCATCCCATTAGCTTTTCGTGATTTGTTGCCAAAGGGAATATGGGATGCACTCACGGAGATCAGTCATTTTTTCAGAGATATATGCTCCAGCAAGTTGAATGTTGATCACATTGAGAGGCTTCAAACGAATATTGTCGAGACACTATGCAAACTTGAGATGATATTCCCTCCATCATTTTTTGACTCAATGGAGAATCTCCCTATACATCTACCGTTCGAGGTAAAAGCTGGAGGACCGGTCCAATATAGATGGATGTACCCATTCAAACGGTTAGATATTACAGTTGCAATGTAATTCATATATAAAAGTATTTTATATGTTTTTCTTAATTGAAAATACTTGATTAATATTTCAATGCAGGTACTTGTTTAATCTCAAGAAAAAGGTTAAGAACAAGGCGCATGTTGAGGCTTCGATATGTGAGGCCTATATTGTTGAGGAGATCTCAACATTTATCTCATACTATTTCGAACCTCATCTGAGAATGAGAATCAATCGCGTTCCATGGCATGATGATGGCGGTGAAGTGCTTTCCAGTGGGAACTTGTCAATATTCTCCAGTACTGGACGACCCACACCTAAAAATGTCGTTAGAGGAAGATATTTATCGGAAATAGAGTTCAAACAAGCACACAACTATGTTTTATTTAACTGTGATGAGCTGAGACCTTTTATTCAGTAAGTTTATACTAATTAAACTTTGTTAGTACTATACTGTTAATTATATATTGTAATATCATACACTCATTATCACTTATAGGCAACATCAATAATATTTGCTCTCCAATAACTCACAGCTGACCGAATCCTAGATCTTTCAATTACAAGATGAGCAGTTTGCCACGTGGTTCATAACACATGTAAGCACTATCACAAACTCATTCTAACTTGCAAAATTATTGTACGTATGCATGTCATTACGAGATTCTCGTTCATTTACTGTTTATTGATGTACATTACATACAAGGTTTATCAAATGAGAATGAGTGCACTTAAGTCATTGTCTTCACTAAGCCTGGGGCCTGAAAGAAAATGTAAGTGCTACAACGGGTATTTTGTCAATGGATATGTTTTCCATACTGAAGAATATGAGCAAGGAAGAAAGACATACAACAGCGGTGTTTGTGTTAAGGGATTCACTAGTAGTGAGTTAGAAGTTGACTACTATGGTAGATTAGAAGAGGTCGTCGAACTGCAATATCATAACGAGCAGAATATAGTGTTTTTATTCTAATGCTATTGGTATGACACGACTGACAGAGGAATCAGAGTTGATCCGCACTATGGTCTGGTCGAAATCAACTCAAAAGCTAGACTCCACAACATAAACGATGTCTTTGTTTTCGCAAAGCAATGTCAACAAGTTTATTACACATACACCCCTTCATTTAGAAAGGATCGATCAAGAGTGGATTGGTTGTCCGTTTTAAAAACGAAACCCCGGGGTCGTGTCGAGGTTGTTCAGGATGAGAACGAAGACACAAGTGTGCGAGATGAAGTCTTTCAAGTTAGTGAGGTGGTTGAACCATATCGAGTTGCTCCTTCGATTGAATTGGAAGAAAATTCAAATTTTCATGTTTTCGATGATAGTCTTGTTGATGTTGACGCAGAGGAGTTGAATTTTGTTTTGAGCTCTAGCGGACAAGCAAATGTCGATGAAGAAGATGATATTCATATTGAAGATTGCGATGAAGGTGATGACAATTCAATTGATGACGAAGAAGAAGAAAATTCTGACTAATTACTAAAATGAAGCCCTATGTAAAACCCTTTTTTTCATGTAATTTAGATTATGGATGATATATTTTGAAACACAAAATACTTATTACTTGAAATAATTAGTTGAAATGCCACAATTACGAAATAATTACATGAAATAATTATTGATCATGAATGATATATTTGGTAACATGAAATAATTACTTGAAATGCCACCACATCACCGATGGCCACACCGACGACATTAAGTCCGTCGGCATTTCGCAGAGAGTTCAAAAATAATTACTTGAAATGCCACCACATCACCGACGGCTACTCCGACGGCATTAAGTCCGTGGGTACGTTGTCGGCGGTTCAATTTTACTGACAAAATTACCGACGGACCGCGTGAATTTCAAAGTGTTGTGCATTAAATGCATCTCTGACCGCGTCATATTGCAGACGGATTTACTGACAGACCAGGAAAAATATGGAGGGTCATCGAAAAATTTGGTGCGAAATGCAAAATTTACTGACTGATTTTTGACAATTCACCGACGGAATAAATTAAAATAATAATTAATTTTATATTCGTCGTGGAATCCATCGGTAAAACTACCATATAAGTTCCAACGACCGCCCGTTCAGTTCATTTTTTCCTCTCGTTTGTTTCTCACCTTAAGATTTCGATTTTGTTCCTCTCTATTCTTCAAAGCTTTCACCTCCAATCTCTAGCAAGTTTTCTTGTAAATCTTCATCAGTTTAAAAGGTATGTGTTTCTTCTATTTCATTTTACTCTAAGGGGTTTTTTTTTGCTACTTTTTTTTGGTATGTTATTTGTTTTGGTGTATTTTTTATAATGTAGATAAAGTCTATAGTTTTTTTTGCATAATTCATTGCTAAAGTCTATAGTTTTTTTTTTAAAATTTATTGAATATTTTTTATTGTTGTATTGACATAATTATTATTAGTTAATTTGTTGAATATTTATTGTTAATGTTGAATTTACCATAGAATTAATAATTGAATATATTGGAATAATTATTAATTTTACTCTATTATTGCATGATTTGTGTTTAAATTTTTCCATTTATTTTGATTGTTATTCTAGAGGTTTTTTTTAATTTATTGTTTTGTTGTATTGGCATAATTATTGAAT
>Ga0325405_1004822_pt1 | contig 13717 bp, 9 predicted proteins | sample PopdelMetagenome_21_FD_205663 | JGI IMG/M metagenome (GOLD analysis project Ga0325405, IMG submission 205663) | Populus deltoides microbial communities from Bellville, Georgia, United States - Xylem-Control-R2 | ecosystem: Host-associated > Plants > Phyllosphere > Stem > Wood/Secondary xylem... | reverse complement strand
GTTTGTGTAAGATTCGCTTTTGAAAGAACTGTTGATTGTATGGATTGTATTTTGATGATGTGAGGATTCAAGTTCTTTGATTACCGGCACCATGTGTATTAAATATACATATATATATAAAAAAAAAATTTACTATTGTTTTGGGCTTAGAAAGCCGGGTCGTTACAAAACCCTAAAAAAAACCTAACCCTAAAAAACCTAATCTTCTTCTTCCTCAAGGGCAGCCACCGCCCCCCCTTTTTGTTTGATTTTCGGTTGCTTTCTCCTCTCCCTGCTCAGCTGTCTCTAGCTCCTCCCTCAGCGGTGGCAACAGCAGCATCACCTTCCCCACAGCTGCTCCCCCCTCCATTTTCCTTCACATAAGCCGCTGCTCCCCTTTTTCCAAGTTTTACCTTCGGTTTCTTCTCCCCTTCAGCCGCCTCCCTCACACAGCCTTCATTTTCTCTCTTCTCCTTCCCTAAACCAGCACCACCCACACTTCCACCGCCACAGACGACAGCAACCGTCAGATCCTCCATCGGCAGAAGAGAAACACATCGAAAAGACAGAAGGCAGAGAACGGACGTAAATGGAGAGTTGAAAAAAACCAGATCTAAAATTTTAACTACAACAGACTGCTTGTGTTGTGTTTTTGGTTTGTTTTGCAGGTCACTACTGGCAGAGAAGGGAAGAGAAGGAGAAGGCAGGGCAGATCCGCCCGTTTCCAGTATCAGCGGTGGTGCGTGAGACCACGCGCCGCCAGCGTTCCTGCATGAATTTCTGCAGTTCCTGAAGCACTTCCCTTGCAATTTTTGGAGTTTTAGGGACTGTTTGGTAAATTTTGGAATATTTGATGTAAATTTTATTTAGTTTTGAATTGTTATAATTTGTATTGTGGATGTAAAAAAAAAAGGGAAAAAAAGAAAAAAAGAAAAGAAAAGAAAAAGAAAAGAAAAAATATAGTAAAAAATGTATGTGTGTTTGAATGTTTTTTTTTATGGATATATTTTTTTAGGATAAAATTGCAAGGAATAAAGAAGGATTTAATATTTTGATCGGATCACGGTGTAGAAGTACAAACTTGTACGGAAGTTGTATTTCTAAAATTCGATGAAAAGACAAAATTTTTAAAACTTCTTTAACACATCACATCCACAAAGCAGCTTACCTCAGGTAGGGTGCGTTAGGGGTGCTAATACCTTCCCTAACCACAACCAGTCCCTTACCCGCGAATCTTTGACAAGACCAGTCAACCTGGGTTTCCTAGTAACCCTCAATTAAATACTAGGTGGCGACTCCCAACAAAATCAATTCCAATAACAGAGAGAAAAACCACCATCGCCAGGGCGGGGACGCCGAGCGGGGTTTTCCGACGTGCGACAATATTCTTTATTTTATGTTTTGAAGGCACTTTTGGATGAAAGATGAAAAAAGAAGTAAATTGGAGATAATTGGCAGATTTGACTTCAATCGATGTTTTGTGCAGAGCGTGAGCTCTAGAGGTTGAAATGAAGTGATTCCAGTGGCATTAAAAAGCTAACATCCATACCTTTCTGGACTTCTAAGGCAAGAAAATAAAATAACGAAGAGCATTGAAATCACAGCCTTCAAAGTCAAATCTCACAATCTTCCAATGTTGACCTTTGGCTATTCCAACTTGAATATCTGGAGCTACAGAAGTCCAATTTATGAAAACTCAATTTTTTTGGATTCAACTCAAAGTTCTATAAACGCTCAAAGTTTCAGCCAAAAACGATGTCATATGAGGGAGATATGATTTTTTAAAGATGACAACTGAATTCTGCCAGCAAACAGGTTTCTTGAAGAAACGAGCCCAAATTACGTTTCGAAGCATCTAAACCGATATTCAAGTTTTTATTTCAACAATTTAGCTCCTCTAAGTCAAAGCTTGAAGATTTCATGCAAGGCTATTTCTCTTTTTTAAGGAAAATAGTTATTGAAGTATTTAAATGTAAACAGTCTACTTAAGGGAGGACTATTTTGTAAAATAGAGACTAGGGTTTCCTAGGATATAAAAAGAATGAGAGAAGAGAAAAGGGGCAACTAGCTAAGAGGAGAAAAACGCCCCTCTCCTCTAAGAAACTCAAAATTATGCATTCTTCCTTCTTTTTGATTAGTTGTTCAACAAACATGCAAGGATAAACACTTTTTCTTGGTTACAAGGACACTGAAACCTTCGGATTTCAAGAATTGTGAGATTTATTGTACCTTTTCTTTTCTGTTTATATGATGAATATGTTTGTTCTTCTATGCTTATTTTTCCTATGATTGTTTATTTTAATTGCTAGAGCGGACTCTAAGTTATTATTGTAGACAATCTATTGCTAAGTTTGATATCAAAACCGGAGTTGTGGTATATGAACTTGTGAAGCAACTGAGTTTAATAATTGTGGCGGATATACATTATTAATCTTAGGGAGAACATTCAATCAAATCAAACATAGACTGCGGACAATTATGTTTTCTTGATTAATCAACTTATCTGGTTCTTAAGGCTGCCATTGAATTAAATTACTAGTGCGGACACTGTGGTTGTTTGATGGTTAGGGTTAGTTATACGGCGGATCCGTTAACTAACCAATGTTAAGAAGAGATAAATATTTAGAATATAAATTGATGTTTCGTTTCCATGATCAGTTCTGATTTCTATAGGTGGATGTGTGCTTGCGACCAAGGTTTGTTCTCTTGATAATTTTCTGATTTTATTAAATTTTGTTTAATAGTTTTCTGTTTTCTTTTTTCTTTTGCTTTAGCTTAGATAATGTCCAAACCCCCCCAAATTGCTTATCATCTAGCATAAAAATCTGACTTGAACCTTCCTCATGGGATTGACCCCTTGCTTGCTCTATACTATCTTGTGTGTTGTGTTTGAAGTTAGGGTAATTAATTTATGCGACCACGACATCGCAATAGAAGCAGAGTCTTTAGTGCAAAACTCGGGCAAAATCCTTGTCGCGGGAGAAATCTCTGCTTTCATGTTAGATATTCAAATGGGAATATCTTGAGCTTCTGATATCGAAATCAAGCGATTCAAAAGCCCCAAATTCATCTAAACTTGTAGAGTTGCAACTTTCATGAAGGATAAAAAAATGAGATAAATTCATTTTGAAAAGCAGAATCTGGCCGTAACTTGGTTAGTCAAAAGGGTCTCCTGATCTGATTCAGAAACTGACAACGCCGAGAATCCCAATATGACTGAGAGTCTGCCATAAGAACAGTGATCCTTAGGACCCAATAAAGGTGTAGGTCAACATGTCATGAGTGACAGAGTATAGCTAGGATGGTTAAATATCGTACGAAACCAAGTTAGAATCAGAGTCTAAGTTGGAACAAAAAAATTGCGATAGCAGCAGAACCAGTTTTTTTTAGTGCAAATTTCTGGGGGATTTATCCAACCTTAAAGACTAGATAAATAAGGAACGAATTTAGCATTATGAAGACTCCTGATTAATCTAAGAAAACCTGATGATTTTAGCAGTAAAGGGGAAGGATAAAGAGAGCAGAAAACAGCTTAAACAGGGTTCGAAAAAAAATATTTATTTCTCCTCCGCTTTTGTCAATTTTCTAGCAAACATGAGGTACACTCCTACACTCGGTTCAAAACGGGTATACACCATCTCCAGCACGTGGGGTCCAAAATTGAGTAACAACACTTATAGTAGAGAATCCTCAATAAAATTTGAATCAAAACATGGATGATGACAAATTAAGTGTTGTGGTGGTCGAATTTATTGTGGAAGGCTGAATTATATTGAGATTAAAGGGGTGGCTATTTGTTGTAGAAAAAAATACACAAGAAAAACGAACAAATAAGGTAGGGGGAGGAAGAGATAAGAGTTCATCGCCAAGTCATAAATTAAATATTACTAATGGAATGACTAACAAAATTATTCTACTGGTCATTTTATCAGTCATTCTATTGGTACAAAAGCCACGTCATTGTATGATTTGGCTTTTTTGAATTCCACTATAATTCCCTCAAAATATATTGAGGGAATTTTTCTGTCAACATATTTACGAACATTATCGTTGGGTTAATTCCATCAATAACGTCATCTATAAAAGTTACATGTCATTGTAATATTTGACTTTTTTTATTTTTTATTTTCTCGCTACAATTCCACCGATATATACCAAGGGAATTTTTCTATCGGAGTTAACCAATGGATACATAGAAGAAAAATTGTCAGTAAAGTTCATCATAATATACTGATGGAAAAATGTCATCGTTGTTTCTGGTTTTTTTTTTTTCATTATCTAGGTCTCTTCATTATTTTTTAAATTTCATTGGGAACTTGTAAGTTCTATATTATATTTGATGTGATTTCTCATTAGAGTTTGACCATTAGTTTATAAAATTGAACTAATTTTTTTATTGTTTCGCTGCATGCATTCTATTTAGGAACCAACATCTTTTCGGTGAAAATATTTTTTTTTGAAAATGCGTAATGTTTAAACACGAGAGTGATGATTTTGAGTTTTTATTCAGAAAGAATGGTTACTCAAATGAGAAAAAAAAAAAAAAAAACACAAATTAGGCAAACATCAGGTAGCCTTCACCGTTATATAAGAACCATATATATATATATATATGTATAAATTTGTTTATTTTTTGAGAAAATATTTTTTTTCCTTTAACAAGTTTTTTTTCGTGCAATTAGCGCTTTGAAGGAAATTATTTTTGCTTTTAATCTTTTTATAATTTTTTTAAGGTTCACACAGCTGTTGATTCTTTTAGGTGAAGGTTAGCTAGCGCTATACAAAATGTATGTGTGGCATAAAAGAAACGAAAGCCAGGAAAGTCTCCAAAACATAAAATCTACTCAAAATGAACTTTATATATTAATTAATAAAACAAATTAATTAAGTATGTGGATTACATCGATCACACTCAGATTTATTTTATGCTATGGAATAGGAAATGCCAGGTCCAAATACTGTGCGCCATAGCTGGGCATCATGCCTGACAACGCATGAAAATTTAAAAGGAAAAAAAGAGCGCACTCAACAACATTATTTAGTGGCAGTATGAGCTACAAGGAAGCGTAGCAGCTGATCATTTACTTGAATAGCTCGTCTGGAATGACCTCATCATGGCAGCAAAGGAAAGTGGAGAATTTCTCCATGGTGCGGTTGCACTCTGGGCATTTCATGGTCTCAGGGATCCTACCCGTAGTCATTGGGAAATCGAAGCGGCAGCAAGGACGAGAAATGTCATGGATCCTGCCTTGGTGATCACGGTAGGCCAAATCAAAGCCCTTGACAGGCACTTGTTCCTTCCACAAGTCATACTCAAGCAATGTTTGCAAAGCTGTGGTCTTGTGACCATTGACCACAACATTAGACCCATTGCTAAGCACAGCCCATCCACCTTCTCTGTCGTAGCTAAGCAACTTCTTGATTTCTTGCATCATAGGATCATGGTCATCAAGCTTGCCTAACTGAATCTTGGAGTACAGCATACTCTCTAGCCTGGTCCAAAAGAACCATATCATGGTAAGGTCTTGCCAGACGTAACTGAGCTTCTCCACGGTGATTGTCGCTATGACTCGCCGGATTTTCTCCCTTTTGCTGCTCTTCCCCACATAAACCATCTCCAGGGGAATGCGGGCTGCCTGCGCCACAGCACGTGCGGTGTTTGTGAACTTCCTCACCCATTCATCGTCCTCTCCTCCGTACATGAAAATGTACTTTCCTTCCTTGATCTGATGATCAAAAAAATATTGAAGCAAATGTCAACACGATTATATACACACACGTATAATGTATGTATATTTGGATTGATTCTATAATGAATTTACCCAATTAAGAATCGCTGGGTCAATGCCATCCACTAGAAGCTCAAGCCTCCATGTCTCATCCTTCCAGAGAGATTCCTCTCTCAAGCTAGTGAAAGGGAAGGCATTGCTTCCCCAAATCCACATCATGTGGAGTGCATTTGGGCAAACCACCTTGCCTTGAGGGTCAAGCACCACAAGAATAGGCTTGTTCCGGAAGTGCCACACCTCCTTGATGAACCTCATGACTGCCTTCTCAATCAGTGAAGGGTGGTACACTGTGAACCATGGCATTGAAGACTGCATGCTTTCAAATTTCCCCTTCATTGGATCACTCCACTGGACTGAACGGTCAACAATTGGGACCCAGACCACCTCATACTGACTATCGAGCCTAGCTCCGTGATGCCTGGATTCATTGTATATCTGCTCGAGAATTGAAAGCTCATCGGTTGACATGTCGAGGCCAGAAATGAGCAATAGCACATTTTTCCTTCTTAGCACATCAAGATGGACCTGTTAAATTCAAAAGGAAGTATGAGAAATGTTTTACATTAGATTGATAACATAAATAGAAGAAATGGTAGAAGAGCGAACTCTTTTCTTGGAAGAGCCATCTATAAGTGGCTGGATATCATCCTTGGCATAAATCAGGGCCTTTAGGACCTTCATGTTGTCAATGTGGATCATTTCAAAGAGATTCTTTAGCATTTGAAAGGATTCGACATTCCTCTTTTCATCTGCATCAAACACCATTGGTTTTATAAGCTTTCTTGATCTATCTTCGTACATTAATTTCCTGTTTTCTTATTACCTATCTAACACATGATAGCATAATAAAAAAGTTGCTGAGGTGCAGACCTATGTATTGGTAGCAAGTATCCAATTGCTTCCGGAGATGGTCAAGTATGTTGCTGAGTTTGTGAGCCAAGGTGGATAGCTCCCATGCGTCAGTGGTTGATATAGAAAACCTGGAATAAGTGAGGGAGAATATTACAAGGAATACATGCATGATGTAGTATAAAGATGGTGGACTAGAAAAGCATACTCATGTCCCTTGGTAGTGAGGCTAGTAATCTGAGCCGCACAAGCCACAACACTCCTCATGGTCCAGTAGACAGCAGTAGGGATATGGGCCATGGCTGTGGACAATGCTGGTACTTCATTAGAAATGTAAGCTGGCGGTAGATCCTTGAACTCAACCACGCACCTAGCCACGTCCATCATGACCTTGATCAGATTGTTAATGGCATCGAAGCGAGGCTTCAAGGGCCCTGAGTGTTCCATGATGCTAGGCAATTGCCTGAGGATTGCCATGGATTTGGCAAGTTGGTTTGATGAGGAAATCTGGGCAAGCAGCCAGAATTCTCCATAATTCAAAGCAAAAGCTGACAAGGTGAGCACAAGCTTGGCATCCCAGGAATAGCTTGTTAGCATGTTGAAAAGTGAGACAGTTGTTGCGTGGGCATCTGTCCCACCCAGTGCCTTGTAGGCAATCTGCATCGCAATTAAAAACGCGAAATTTAAAAATTGTCATCGATTCTTTAGGTCAATGCCTATATATCATATATTAGAATTGAAAGACATTGTATAACCTCGCTGGAAATTCTATCTATAGTATACGACAGTGCATCGAGCATTGAAACAAAATTGACATGGTATGTCTTGTCCTCCATTTCAGCATGGGCCTGGGAAGTCTGCGTTATCAGAAGTGATCAGGAACATAAAAAGAACAAAAAATAAAAGAGTTAAGTTGATATACAGATTAATTTCCAAGGATGAGTTTTAGTAGTATACCGTCACAGAGGAGTCGATTTGCATGGTGGCACGTTTGAGGATGTCTTCAACAAGGAGGAGAAGAGGTTTGACATCAACCTCTCGGCCATCAGGAGCATGAGTTCCTACAATTTGATTCATCATCACATTGTCATCAGACATTGTTAGCATGCTGCCGCGGTCACTCTTGATCAGTTGCTGGCTTGCATTAATACCCTGGGCAGGGAGCCTTAGAGGAAGGCCTGATGCCATTTTGATCAGCAATGGATTCTTTGGGTTATGGGGAAGAAGTAGAGAAGATTGGCTTGTGTGTCTTTGTTCCATATTTGGCGTGCCTATTTATAGTAATAGAAATGGAATAAAGCTCACTTGAATCAGCTTCCTTACTTCCTTCGTAATCAAAATATTAGGGACGTTCAAGAGAAGGCTATACTTTTGTGGTCCCTACGTGTAACCTGCTTCCTCATTACTTTATATAACATGGATTTTACCCTACAAATCAGATATGTCTGGAACCTTTTCATAATAACTCCCTTTTCTAGCCTTTTGTATTCTTGACATTTACATCTCTTCTCTTTTAATTCTCTCCTCACCTCACTTGGGATTTGCTAATAGAAGAAAAGAAATGAAAAGAGAAAAAGTTGAAGAGAATTATTTTAATTTTATTTCCGTTTTTTTTTTTAATCTGGTAGAGAAGAAAAAAGAGAAAGTTAAAGAAATATTTTTTTTTTAATAAGAATTTGTGTCATATTAGTTGATAGGACCAATATATAATATATAGAAAGCACTAGTTATAGCTTGAATTTCATAAAATTTCTCCATAAGAAACGATATATTCATTATAATAGTTTTTTTTTTTAATTTCACCTTACAACAATTCAATCTTTTTATTTATTTATTTATTTATTTTTAATTTAATCTTTCAATATTAGACTATTTTGGAAAAAGTTCTTTGTAATTTTTATGATTTTCTTATTTATTTATTTTTAATTTAATCTTTTTAAACTGTTTTGGAAAAAGTTCTTTGTAATTTTTATGATTTTCTTATTTATTTATTTTTAATTTAATCTTTTTAAACTGTTTCGGAAAAAATTCTTTGTAATTTTTATGATTTTCTTTTGGTTGGGTTATCTAATGGTCTTGTAGATTTAATTTTTTTTTTCTTGATTTAACCCTCAATACTAAATTCGTTGGAAGTGGGACTTCATATTTTTTTATTTATTTTCTATGAATTTATCTCGATCTCATAACTTAGATCATGGGTTTAATGAATTGATTTGATTTATTTTTTTTCCTTTTTTGTAATGATTTTTTTTCCTGATTTTATCATTTAAATTGGGTTAGTTGGAAATTGAATTCTATATTTTTTTAATTTTTTTATAAGACTATCTAAATTTCATGACCATGGTTACATGTTTGGTAGGTTGATCTAAGTTGACTCTATTTATGTTTTTGGGTCTTTTTTAATTGATTTTTTTAATTATGTTTTGTAATTTTAACATATTAACTCGGATTGACTCTGTTCATTTCTTTAGGTAGTTTTTTTTAATTGAATATATATATATATATATATATATATTCAATTTCACCCTCCAACAACTATTGTTTTTTTATTTATTTATTTTTCAATTTCATATTTCAATAAGCTATATTGGAATTTGGCTTCGAAAATTCTTCTTTAATTTGCTTTATTTAGAGTTATCCTAGTCTTATAAATTTATGTGTTTTCTCTCAATTTCAACCTTCAACATTGAATTTGTTAGAAATGCAAATTCATAATTGTTTTAATTTCTGTTTATGAAATTATCTCGGACTTATAACCTAGATCATGAGTTTAACAGGTTAGTTGGGTAAACTTAGGGTTTTTTTATCCTTTTTTTAATTGATTTTTTTATTACATCCTTTAACATGAGTTCCTTAGAAATTGAACTTCATAATTTTTTTCTCATTTGATTTCTATGGGGTTATCCCAATCTCATTACTTGGGTTGCGACTTTGACAAGTTAACCTGGGTTGACTCAAGTTTTTTTTTTTAATTTAACATATTTATTTTTAAAATTTTATCTTTTAATTTTGAGTTGATTAGGTATTAATATTCATAAGTTATTTTATTTTCTTTCTCTAGGGTTATCATAATCTCATAACTCGGGTTATATATTTGACAAGATAACTTAGGAAATTGCCTAGGAAAATACAAAAAAAAATCAAAAGATATTGGAAGAAAATAAAAATATATGTATAATAAATAGATGAGTATACTAGAATGCCTAGGAAATTGCCAAAGACTGGTTGAGAAAGATTAAATATACATCATTGAAAAATCTGACAATGTATTTTCAACTGACGAAAGCTCTATTAGTAAAGAAAATTTAATTTAAGGAGGAGAATTCAAAATTAGATGTTTAAGGACTCAATTATAAATTTTTAAAATTTATTTAAATGTATTGAGGGCTTATTTGCAAGAAATATTGTTTTTTAATGTCAATTTAGGTTTTAATTGGAAGAAATTAAAGTTTTGGGGGTCAAATTTCAATTTTTAGGAGTTAAATTGGTCAAATCAATGACTTAATTGCATAAATATTTAAGTTTAATGGATAATTAGTGACTTTATTAAAGAAATCCAAGATTAAGGACCAAACTAGAAAAGGTGTGTGAATATATGGGCTAAAATTGACCAAATTTAGGACTAACTTGATAATATTAGAAGTTTATTGGTAAATTACGGGACAAAATACACAAATTCAGAACAAATGACCAAAATAAAAAGGATGTCCAACTTATGGGTTGACAATTAAGTTTGGTGAGGGTGAAATCACATGAAATTAAAAGTTTGAAGGTAATTATAGGTGTAAGTAAAAGAAATTGAAAGAATAAGGGTTTAATTTTGCCAATCCTAAATCAAAAACCTGAAATGACACGTCATCAAACTTAAAGAAGAGAAGATTAGTGACACGTTGCTCGTTCGATTGGCCTCTGTTTTTTTACAGTTTTGGTTGATCAAGTAAGCAACTTCAAAAGAATTATTATGGAGCTACACGCCTTCAAATTGAGCAAGGTTAGATTCAAATGAAAGGTGTGCATTCCCTCAACTAATTTTAGGTGTTCTCAAGAGACAATGATGTCATAATTTCTGTGACAAGGCCTAAAAAATGGGCAACCCTGCCATCCCTAACACTGTAGCTATCATGCAAAAATCAATCTATTTTTTATTTGTTCACACACAAAGCCTTCTTAATGAGTCCTTATCAAGGGTTTACAACACTAGCATCCAAATCAAGATGTCAGAAATGGATTCAAAACCTCTTAAAACCCTAGCAAAACCCTATAAATACCCCTTAAATTTAGAGAAAAAAAGAGGCAGGGAGAGGAGATGAGAAAAGGAAAAGAAAAGATAAGAAAAAGAAGAGAAATATCAATAAGAAACACAAATGTAAAGCTTATAGAGCCTAAATAAAAGACTTTATTAGCATTACAAGTTTATGAGAGGCAAGAATTTTTGAAAGAAACAAAAAGAGAGTAGTTGTTCTAAGTATATTTGTTTATTCAAAAGTAAGTCCTTTATGAGCTGCTTTTGATGTTTATAAACATATAAAAGAGGTTTGAATGCTTAATAAATAATTTTGTATTCATCTTTTTTTTTGCTGTATTTTTTATTTAATGATGATTATTTTGAAAAAAATTTATGTTTTTTATACATGAAAGTTTTTTTTAAGTTCGTTTTTGATATATAATGTTGTTTTAGTTTTTGTTTAACTTAAGCTATGCATGTTAAAGTAAGGGCGTTTTACCTTGGGTTTGCTAGGTTTGTTCAAGCTCAAATTGGGTTCAGAAAACCAATTTTGAATCTTCATTGTGTGAACATATAGTCTGTTTTAATTTTATATCTTTTTGGATTTGACACCTCTGGCTTGATTTTGATGTTTTCACGTTTTTTGTTAGTTTTTTATATTAAAAATTGTTTTGTATGATATTGTGACTTGTTGGGATAAAAAGAGCATGTGTTAGAAGCCAAAAATGCTTATTTATAGGCTTGGCAACGATTTCCATTTCTAGGCATTTTTGAGTTTAGGCAATGTTCTTTGTGTTCTTGAAAAGATCATTGTCTTAGCCCCTAGATTTGGACCAATTTTGGTCTATTTATTAACCAATAATCTAGTGTTTATTCACATCAATAACATGTTTAAATGGTTTTTAATTTTAGGGTTTTGGTTTTGAACTGAAATCTATTTTGGCCAAATTGTGATGATTCATTGATAATTGAAGTGAATGCATGCTAGATTATTGATCCTTACATGATTTACAACATGTACATGCCTTCGGTTTGTCCATATCTAATCTGGTTTGATAGTCATGTTGTTGGGTTCAAGTTGAATATTCTACATTTTTTCTTCGTGTTCTCCCAAGAACATGATTTACAACATGATTGATCCTTACATGATTTACAACATGTACATGCCTTCGCTTTTGACTTATTTTGTTTCATTTATTTGTGTAGAACTCTTTCTTATGTATGATAAACCAATATTCTAGTATTTATTTGCATCAATAACATGATTTCAATAGCTTTTACTCCTAGAGTTTTGATTTTGAACTGAAACTCATTTTGACAAAAATCGTGAAGTTTAAGTGAAAATCCAAGTGATTGGATGCTAAATTATTGATACTTGCAAGATTTATAACATGTATGTGCCTATGTTTCGACCAAATTTGGTCTGATTTGGAATCCATGTTGCTGATGTTCTTTATTTTTTTGTGTTTGATCCGTTTTGTTCAAGAATATTAGAGCTTTTTGTGTTTTTTTGGGTGTTTAATCTGGTTTTCGACTTTAGTTTTGTTTTTGGGTTTTTTTCAAGTCAAAACTAGATTTTTAGGTCGGTTTCTAGTGAGGTCGACCTGGTCAAAAAAATTTGGGGCGGAGAGTTTATTTTGCTGTTTTTTTTTTAATAGTTCTTTTGGTTTAATGGTGTGTTTAGCAAATATCCCTTAGGACTATTTTGGGTAGTTTTATTATAAGAAAAAATGGGTTTTTGTCAAACATAACCTAAAAAAACTATATTTGTTTTTGCATGTGGCTTAAAATCCTAAACTTATTTGAGCATATTTTTTCAAAGAAAATTTAAAATATTTTTGGTTGTTTAAAAAAAAATATTGCATGGATTTTAGAATAAGTTTCTAAAATTTAAAAGGATTTTCACCTATATTTAAAAATTATTTTTGGCTAGAAAATATTATTCACTTTTAATATAATGATAAAATCCTAAAATATGTTAATATCCAAAATATTATTATGGATAATAAATATTATTCACTTTTAATATAAGAAAAAAAACTATAAAAGGGTTAATATCTAAAGTATTAATAAAAATAATAAATATTATTTATTTTTTAATATAAGGATAAAAAACCTCAAAGGAATTAATATCCAGAATATTATTAGGGATAATAATTTTATTTCTCAATTTAATATAAGAATAAAAAACATGTATGAGGTTAATATCCAAAATATTATTATGAATAATACAACTCGTTCACTTGTAATATAAGGATAGAATCCGCAAGGAATTTTATCTAAAATATTATTTTGCATGACGTGGTAGTAAAAATTCTAGTTTTACCCTGAAAGAAGCCTCTATAATAATTGAGGATATTTTATTTTTCTAGACCAAGTTCTTGACTTAGAAAACCTGTCATGGTAGGACAGTAGAAATAGACATCATCATACCATAGTAAACAATAAAAAACAACGTAGCTTACCTCAGGTAAGGCTACTAATGGTGCTAATTTATTATCTTTACGTAATTAATCCCTTGCATAGAATATCTGAAAAAACCAGTTAGGGTTTCTAGTAGTCGTAATACGAAGTAGTGACTCCCCAATCAACCAAAAAGACCTTCTAGACCCTCACCCGGGAAAGGTTGTCTTGACATCGCGCCCTCGCGATGAGGGTACGACAACATTTACAATTTATGATTAATTTTTTTATTATTAAAAAACATGTTATCAATTCTCCAACAATTTTTTCTAAGTTAAAAAAATTGATCATCACAGCAGAACACATTAATTACCCCCTAGTTAAAGCCAGCCCTCTACCATGATTTGTTAGATGTTCTGAAATTGACTTTATTTCACTTTTGTTTGCTTGTTCTCTTGGTTAATTTCAGCTT
>Ga0325405_1004820_pt1 | contig 13719 bp, 8 predicted proteins | sample PopdelMetagenome_21_FD_205663 | JGI IMG/M metagenome (GOLD analysis project Ga0325405, IMG submission 205663) | Populus deltoides microbial communities from Bellville, Georgia, United States - Xylem-Control-R2 | ecosystem: Host-associated > Plants > Phyllosphere > Stem > Wood/Secondary xylem... | reverse complement strand
AAACTTCTTCACCAGCGATCTCTCTTGATCGAAGGAGATGGATTACACCGCCCATATAGTGTGGAAAGAGAAGACGAGAAGTAGATGATCAGTAGGTCCACACGCCACCCAGAATTCTTTGCAATATATATTGGATTTTGATTCTCGAAAACATGTTTGATTGTTGGTAATTCTTTATCTTGTTTCGAGTAATTTGTGATTTATGTTTTATATTTATGTATATGGGCGCTTGTGGGGTTGTTGTGTAATTTGTGTTTATATGGACTGACTTTGTTGTGAGATGTCGAATTTTGTCGTCTAAAGGATGTGATTTAATTTTCCTAAATGATGTGAGAATAATTTTGTTTTTCTCCATTGAAAATCAGCTTCTGAATGGTATAATACTTAAAAGGTTTTGTCAACAAGTTGAATTTTGTCATTAAAAAACATAATCTTGTTTTTCCCCCAAAAAAACTGTAATTTTTTTTATTATTATTCATTAAAAAGAGTTGTGAGTGTTAAAATCCTTATAAAGTTTGTGTTCTTGAAAAGTTGAAATTTTATGGTTTTTTTAGAAAAAAAAATATATGACATTTTATTTTTATTAAAGAATTGACTCAAGTATGATAAAATCATTAAAAAGATTATGTCCTCATGAAGTTGATATTTTATTTAAAATAAAAATACAAATTGCATAGTAAGAGGAAATAGGCCAAATTCCAATTTATATTTTATCTTTCTTTTAGATCTCGTACCCATATTTTAAAAGTAAAAGAACTCAATTAGATTTTGTTGAAAGATTAATTGAGTTTATAAAAAGTTTGATTGCAAGAAAAATTGATTTTTTAGTCAACTTAGGCTTTAATTAGAAAAAATAAAAGTTTGGGGGTCGAATTACAATTTTTAAGAGTTAATTTGGTCAAATCAGGGGCTTAATTGCATAAATATTGAAGTTTGATGGGCAATTAGGGACTTGATTGAAGAAATCCAAAACCAATGACCAAACTGGAAAGGGCGCATGAATATAAAGGTTGGAATTGACCAAATCAAAGGATAAATTGAAGAACTTAAAAGTTTGTTGATTAATTAAAAGTTAAAATGCACAAATTCAAAACGAAGGACCAAAATAAAAAGGGCGGCCAAATTCAGGGCTAGCGTTTGAATTTGACAAGGATGTAATTGAATTGATTTTTTAAAAATTAAGGACTGATTTGGGATTGACACTATTTGACGCCTTTTTATTTAAATGAAACGACGTGTTTTGTACAAAACGACACCGTTTCATGCTTTGTTCATAAAAAATCAGAGAGACAGACGAAACAGTGTCATTTTAAACAGCATTGTACGCCATCTTCTTCCCCTGACACGCAAAGGCAGGGGCAGAACTTCTTCCCCTCCTTTCCAGCTTTTGTTTGTCTCTCTCTCTTTCCCCCCATTCCATTTGCCCAAAAACCTCGACATAACCCACACCCCCTTATGGCCTCCCACAATGATGAAAAAATCATGAGAGTCATGCCTTACGGGCGAATCTAGGATGGCTTCACAAAGGCCGCCCTAGCCACCCGACCCTGTCACCATGACTAGACAGGGCTAGGGTAGCTCCCACTCCCCCTGCCTTTATAAATACCCCCTTACCAGGCGGTGAGAGGGGGACGACAATTAGAAAGGAGAGAAAGAGGGGGGACAAAAGAGAGGACAATTAAGGGAGACAAACAGACGTAGAAAAACAGAGAAAAAAAAGAAGAAAAAAAGGAGAGAAATAGAAGAGAAAAAAAGAGAGAAAGAAATAGGGGAAAACAGAGAGGGAAGAAAAGAATGAAAAGGGACGAGAGAGAAAAAAACAAAAAACAAGGGAGAAAATGAAAGAAAGAGGAATGAAAGAAAGAGGAATGAAAGAAAAGGAAAGGAAAAGGGAAGAAGCAGGAAAAGAGAGAGAGAGAGAGAGAGAGAGAGAGAGAGAAATAAAGAGAAATAAGAAGGAGAAAAGAGGAAGAACAACCGCGAACCACCACCTGCTACCACAACACTGCCACCATAAATGACTGCACCACGAACACTACTGCCAAGTCAGCCTCCCCTCTCCTCTTCCTCCTTCTTCTCCTTCTTCGGTTGCTCCACTATTCTACAAGTGAAAAATGGAGAGTGAATTAATTCACTCTCCACTGTTCATGTAAACAGTGAAGAGTTCTTTACTATTCACTAGGTCAGCTAGTGCCAGCCCGACCAAAATGGCTAGCTCTGGTCCAGCCCAGTCCGAAAAAAAAAGAAAAAAAAATATCTTTGGGTTGACACCGGCCCAACACTCTTTTAGGCCGATGTTAGCCCAACACCTTTGGGCTAACCTCGGCCCAACTTCTACTGGACCAATTTAGGCCCAGTCAGGATGGGCTCAACCCATATATTTGGGCCAGCCCATCCCATTATATATTAATAACATTATATAATATAATATTATTTATTAAAAAAAGACAAAAAAAATCCAAAAACATCCTTTCAAACTTTGTGATTTTCCCGTTTATTTTTCTACCAATTTTGATTCATATTGGTTTGTATTTTTATACTGTAAAGATATAATTTTGGTATTAAAATACCCAGTTTTCTCCAAAATGTTGCAAAAATTATATATATAAAAAAAGATGTTTTGTTTTCATGCATATGGCCAAGTCTCTTAAGCTTGTAAGAAATTTCCAAAAAAATATGTATTGGCATGCATTTTGAGGTTTAATAACCAATTTATTAAAATTATGAGAATTAGGTCAATATTTCAAAAATACCAAAAAAATATTTTTTCTAATATCTGGGATTACAAACTTATACGTAAGACGTATTCCAAATATTAAATAAAAGCTAATTCTTCTTTTTGTCGATATTAGAACGGTTGAGTTTTACCCGATAAAATAAGAATCTTTTTACCGAAGAGGACTGTTTTTAAATCTTAAACAGACCAACCATTAGAAAACACGACAATACCTTAATTTATATTAGAAAATCAAACAATGCAGCTTACCTTAGATATGACGTATTTGGGGCACTAATATATTTTCTTTATGCAACCAGTCTATGTGCCCGATCTCTAAGACCAATTAGGGTTTCTAGTTATCAAAATATTAGGTAGCGACTCTCATTTCCTCTTTCCACTGATAAGACAAGAAATCTTTGTCTTCTTAATTTTCAGATCCTAGAGAGGACGATCGCCGCAATGTCGCACACATGCGACAAAACTTATAATTTTATCATTATTAGTCCTCAAACTTTCAATTTGTGTTGTCTTGACCACATTCTTAAATCTTTTCAATGTTTCTTCAACAAGACTCTAGTTTATTGATTCACCTGTCGTTCTGAATAATTATGCATGTCTGATTAATCTAGATTATATTTTTATCATTATAATTATTATTTTAGAGAAACTCAAAATTGTGTTATGACATTTACTATCCATTGAATAAAAAAAATTACATGCCATTGTTTTTATTCAACATAATTGTTATATAAAAAATAAGTAGATTTTATGATAGGATTTGGTAGTGATTTCGGATGATTGGATTGTTGTAAAGGTAATTTTTTTGTTTTTAGTTTAACGTGGGTGTCCGGGCCAGCTTGCACGCACCTCGACTAATCCCACAGACCCTGAAGTTAACGACCATATAAGCCTCTAGTGGTCATCATATGAGCAACCACAAGCTCGAATCTGAGACCACAGAGGGAGCAAACCTCTTAGTCCCAAACTCTTACCACTAAACCACCACGCATCATCTGTGGAGTTTCAGGATTACGAGGTATCATGCTGTGTGTTGGATATTTATTAATTTATAAGAAAAAACTTTTAGGTCGAAATGTAGACTTGGATGTTAAACTTCTCCACCAGAAATAGCTAGAGATGGGATTAAATTTCTTTGTGGATGGGAAAAAAAGCACGAAAGAGGATAAAAATTAAAAATATGTTATTTTTCAAAATGGAAAAAAAAAACGAGACAAATATCCACTGTTAGAATTAACAAAAACAAAATCTAACGGTTGGAAAAATAAGCTCACAAAATGGGAATATGCTTATGTTTTGATTCTAAACATTATTTCATTTATACTTAAATCCCTGATAATTGAAAGATGAGTGAGAAACCCATCTAAAAATAAGAGAAGAAATAAAGCTTTGGATTGACCGCTTTTCATTAAAAAAAAAAAAATTATCTTAGTGCCCATGATTAGAATGAATTTATCGATAGACCATTGTTGTTCCACTCTTGAGAGAGAACAATAGGTTCATCTTAGAGAGAAGAGTTAGATAAAAGTGGTTTTGACCTTTAAACATGCCCTAAAAAATTATAATGATTGAGAGATGTTTTGGATTCTAAAATGGGGTTAATTTAAATCTTCATCTTTTGATCATAAGAAGTGATAAAAAAATATTTTAGTGAATGATAAAAAATTAATTTTTTATATAATTTTATCAAATTAATTAGTCTTTATTTTTTCATATGGTTGCTCTTAACTTATTGAGTTATGATTTTTTTTTAATTTAAACTAGCTTTTCATATCATGATTTATTTTTATTTTTATTTTAAGAACATTATTCATGATAAACAAGAATATGTTTAAAAAAAAAAACAGAGAAATATATGATTAAAGAAATGGAGTTTTAATTAAAAAGATATATTTTTTCCCTTAATTTAAATCATTGAAATTTTTTACTAATAATTATTTTAGTTTTATTTAGCTTTTGTTTTAAAAAAACCCTTGCTTCTAATAAAGAAACATAATTTTGTTTAAAAGAAAAATACATGAATAAAAAATGGAAATTCAGACTAAGAAATATTTTTTTTCTTCAAAATTTAAATTATTATTATTTTTTAATAAATATCCATTTTAATTTTAATTATTTTATATTTAAAAATAAAAATAAATTTTAAAAATTTCTCTCGACATCATGTTGATGACACTCACAAAAACAACTTAAATCCAATACAACTCTTAAATAAATAAATATAAAGGAAAAGTAAATGATGGTATTGCAAGCATTCGCTTCCACGTCTTTCATTTTTTATGTTTCATGTTCTTATTTTTAAAAGTAAATTAGCAATGTTTCAAGTTCTTTATTTATTTTTTAAAAGCAAATTCAGCACAGAAGTGTGATAGACTCATTATTATAATTTCAACTAATCTAGATTCCAAAACCATCTTGTAATAAAATACAAAAAACATATAGCATAAGAACTTCTTAAAAAAATTACAAAAAAAAGGAAAAAAAAAGAAAAGGTGAGGGCATAAGAACCAATAAACCAAATAAATCAAAAAGATTCTATATGTTAACCAAAGTTAAACCCTTTGAAAAATATTATTCATCCTATACATTTGCATGCTTCATCGAAAAAGTGTAATAATATCTTTGCTTTTCTAAGAAAAAATGGCATCACTAGCAAGATATTGGAGTAATTTAGTCTTTTCATAAACCTCATTAATCATTAAAACTTTAACAAATATATATATATATATATATATATATATATATATATATATATATATCTTTTCTTAATTTTTAAACTCAGTAAATTATCTAATTATCCTCCATATCAAAAACAAATTATACTAGCAAACATGAATCTTAAAGTCTTTTCATGTTTTCAAATACATTAAAATAACAACTTTTTTCCTTAAAATAAAAATATTAAACCATGTGACTAGGACCCTTATGGTATTTTCACCATGTTTTTTTTTATCAAAAACAAATTATACTAGCAAACATGAATATTAAAGTCTTTTCATGTTTTCAAATACATTAAAATAACAACTTTTTTTCTTGAAATAAAAATATTAAACCATGTGACTAGGACCCTTATGGTATTTTCACCATGTTTTTTTATCAAAAACAAATTATACTAGCAAACATGAATATTAAAGTCTTTTCATGTTTTCAAATACATTAAAATAACAACTTTTTTTCTTAAAATAAAAATATTAAACCATGTGACTAGGACCCTTATGGTATTTTCACCATGTTTTTTTTTTTTTTGTTTTTATCGGTTTCATGAAAGACAATGTATCTTTTTGCATAGATTAAATATTATTTAAATGGGAAAAGGTAAAGGCGCATGAGAAGTGGCCACGCACATCTGTAACATCTTCAGCCATTAAAAATGCATATCCATTGTGTTATTAGAAGCCTTGTCGCTCCCTCTTACTAATAGTGTGACGCGTGTTGATGAAAGCATGGTGGTTTGTTGGTGGGAGACTTTTCATTTTATTTTCTTTTTTCTCTTTCTCATCCCTTGAAAATTATAGCTTGACCTTCTTTGTTATTGGTATTTCAACTTCAGTTCTTATTATTTTGATTTTAAGTTTTTGTTCTTGACCTTTTTTTAGAAATTTTATTTATTTTTAATTTTATCCTTCAATCCCAATTTATCATATATTATTATTATTTTAAAATTTCATCCTTCAAGCCAAAAAACATGTATCATTAAAATTAAGGCACCCAAATTAACATCTATTATTAATTTAGATAACTTGAATCGCTAAAAACTTTATATTGGAAGAACCCAGGCATTTAACACAAAGATAAAGCTTGAAAACTCATTTAGCACTATTGGACTAATAATACTACTATCTCTTAAAGATTTCTCCCAAAACCCAAGTTGCCACCATAATTTGTGAGTATTGTTAACACTACTAATAATTTCTAATAATTTCTCAAGATACCCCACTATGCTAGAACTCCCTAAACTATAAGAGCAAAACTAAAAGCTTGAGTACCAATATTGGTTGTTGTTATAGGCTTAGTCTCCACTATTGCTGTCCAAAACAAGGCCACCCCTTCCTGGAGCTATAGTGGTCGTGTTGAGATAATATTAGGTTTTTATAAACATGTCTTTAAAGTCTATAATTATCTCAAAAAAGGTCAGAAGGGTTGTGGTAGGTGGAATTCTATAGTTGCAAAAGGTAGGTTTTTCAAGGGATTTTTTTAATATTATTTCTTCAACCTTTCCTTTCTTTTTCTTTCTTTTTTTCTTTCCACTCTTCTCTCTTCCTTTTTTTTCCTTTTTTTTTCTTTCATTCATTCTTTCTACTCCTCTTATTTCTCTTTTATTTCTATTTTTTTCTTTCCTTTTCCTCTTGTTTCTCTAGAGTGTGATTTATAGGGCTATCTGTTGGAAAAGAATGAGGTTTCGAAGGTCTTGATCTAAAACGATCAAGACCATTTTATGAAAATCAACAAGCAACACAACATTATCCTTTGCATTTATTAATTGGGTCAATTACAAGAGTAAGAGCTAAAAGGATCAAAGAGGCATTTAATGGGTTGATTCAATATGTTTATGCCAAGCAAGCTTTGAAAATTACTTTTAAGGTGGATGCAAGCATGAAGTTGAGTTTAAATGAGGATGAAGCTTTGATAAAGGTGATTCAAGCGAAAGATAGGACTATTTAATAAATATTAAAGCTTGACTACATAACTTTATATTAACGGTTATAACTTTTAATCTAATCATTGAATCAAGCTCACATTTTGATAGAAGCTTTTAAATGACTTGTTTCATATAAGGTTAAACTTTCATCGCAATCGAAGAATGGGAAGGCATTCTAATAAGGTCTATATTTGCGAATCGGGATTTATTTATTAAAACTTTGGTTTAGTTATTTTATTTTAAACTATTATTAAACTAGTTTATATTTAGCCTAATTTTCCAGTAGGGTTTATTTTGTTGAACTATAAATACTTTTTTTTGGTTTGTAAGTTTTCGTAACTTATTGACTTTCAAAAATATTATTTGAAATGATTTCTCTTGCTCTTTGGTTATTTATAAAATTGCTTAGAACTTATCAAATAATCTTTCTTTATGGTGTTCAACTTTTATAACTTTGGTTATTTGATTTAGGTAATCACTGGGTTGGATTTCATCAAATATGATTTTAGCTTTATTGGGTTAGGATTCAATCATGATTATGGGTTTTAGGGTTATTACCTTTGGGATTCACATTTGTTTATATTAGAAGTTGACTCTAAAATCAAGTTTCATTTATCTATCTTTAAATTTAATTTTGTTCATGATTTGAGTCTTATTTTCTTTGTTAGGCTTAGTTTTCTCTCATGATTATTGAACCCTAGTTTCTTTGTCTTTTTAGTTTTGGCTTTATAGTTTCTTTGTGTTTTTTATTTTGGCTTTACAGTTTACTTGATTTCTTTATTCTGACCTTATAATTTCTTTATGTTCTTGATTTTAGCTTTATTTTAAATTTCTAATTTGCAATTTTATTTATAAAAAGGTTATTTATTAAACTAGTATTCTATCAAAATATATATAAATAAAAAGGTAAAAAAGTTATATGTTATATAGTTTCTGCTAGAAATTACTAAAAAAATAAAGAAATTGTAAATCATAGCTATGAAAAATCAGTTTGTTGTCAAGATTATGGAATTGAGATTGGTTTGAATTGAAAGTTCCAAGTTGATTTCGAGTTGATTGAATCTATATTTATTTCAAGTTTTTAAGTTCTTTTCAATTGGCAATCAATTTGTTTGGTCTGCTTCTAAATTGAATTCATGTTGTTTATTTATTTAGGTTTGTTTGTTGAGTTTTCCTTATTCCTAGGTTTCTTAATGTTTTCTTCATTGTTGTGTTTTTTAAACCATTGGTAGAACGTTATAATCTCTCTTCTTCTTTTTTTTGTTTAGTTCCTTATAGAACTGAAAAGGGATAAAAGGTAAAAAGTATGAGAAAATTATCGTGGAAAGCAAAATTACAAGTGAAACCTAAGTGGAATAACACATCTTTAAGAGTAAAAATTAATGGAGAGGATTATTTATTAGCATAATGTTTTAGATTTGATGATGTCTTCCAAACACAAATCATCACCTAAGAAGAAGAATGAGAACACTTTCTTTGTTTTAAAGGTCATGCAATAATAGTTTGACAAGATGGATATGTTGTTTAGCGAGGTAAATAATTGAATGAATAAATAGGATGCCATGATTGCTAATTTGCAAAAAAGATCATCTCAAAGGGTTCTTAATGTCAGAAGACTAGAGAGATGTTTTATCACACTTGTAGATGAGTTTATTAATGAGAATAGAATGACAATTTATATGAATTTGATAAGGCTTTATTCAACCAATAAGGTAGAATTCAGTAACATTGTGTTTTTGTGACAAGAGATTTTGGCATCATAAGGATTTCAATCATAAAGGATTTATAAGAGATATTGAGTTTCGTGATGGTTCGGATAAAAATCATGAGAATATTAGGATGAAGATTCCTACTTTCCAATGAATGAATGATCTAAAAGCTTACTTAAAGTGGAAAAAGAAAGTAAAGTTGATTCTTTATTGTCATACCTATTCAGAGGAGAAAAAGGTAAAATTAGTTGTGATTGATTTTACTAATTATGCTATTATTTGGTGGGATAAGCTTGTTTTGAGTAAGAAAAAAAATCATGAGAGGTCTATTGATACTTAGGATGAGATGAAAGCAATCATGATGAAGAAATTTATTCCTAGTCATTATTATTGGGATTTGTAGCAGAAATTACAAAGCTTAACTCAAAATTCTAAAAGTATAAAGAACTACTATAAAGACATGAAGGTAGCTATATAAACAAGGATGAAGAAGTTACAATGACTAGATTCTAGAATGGTTTGAACCATAAGATAGTGGATATTATAGAGTTACAACACTATATAGAGTTAGAAGACATTGTGTATATGGTTACAAAGATTGAATAAAAACTCAAAAGAAAGAGTAGTTCATGAGAAGTTAAAAAAATTCAGGTTATTTTTCATTATAAAGGCCGAATTAGAAGAAAAAAGGAGTTATACAAACTAAGCCGAGTGTTACTAGTAAAACCAAAGCACCTAAGGGCAACAAAGAAACCTACGCTAATATCAGAGGTAAATCTCATTCATAACCACTATGTAATCGTGATATTAAATGTTTACATTGTTTAAAAATATGTCACATAACTTTTTAATGTCCAAATAAAATAGTTATGATCTTGCGTGACCATGAAGGGTGGAAACTAAAAGTGATAGCGATGATGAGAAAATGTTATCACTTAAGGATACTAGTGAAGATGCGGTAAAGGATTTGGTTCAGGGTGAGTCACTTGTGGTTAGGAGTGCATTAAGTGTTCAAGTCAAAAAAGATGATTTAGAGCGAAAAAGAGAGAACATTTTCTATACAAGATACCATATCAGTAATAAGATATGTAATATAATTATAGATGGAGAAAGTTATGCTAATGTAGTATTACTCTTATGGAAAAGTTAAATTTTCCACCTACATAACATCGTAGACTATATAAGTTGTAGTGATTGAATGAGTGTGGGGTGGTGAAGTGAATAAATAAATATTGGTATTTTTCTCGATTGGAAGGTATAATGATTAGGTATTGTGTGATGTTGTTTTTATGCATATGAGTCACATATTATTAGGTAAGCCATAGTAGTTTGATAAGAAGGTTATTGATGATGGGTATGTATTTATTTATAAAATATGGAAAATCCACCACCTTTGTACCCTTAACTCCAAGACAAGTGTACAAAGAACAATTAAAATTAAAAAGAAAGAGTGAGGTTAAGAGGAGTGAAATGAGAGTTTCAACCAAGGATAGTGAAAAACAATAATTGGTCAAGAGTGATAAGAGGGTTGAAAATAAAAGGAGGCTAATAAGAGTGGGAAAAAAAGTAGTGAGATGAGAGAAAAGAGAGAACGACCATTAAAAAAAAAGGAAATAAGAGTTTTGAGGGAAAAACAAAAAGTTAAATAAGTTTTTATACAAAAGAGAGAGATATTAAAAGTGCATTTTATATTAATCAGCCTATGTTTGTATTTTTGTAAAAAGAGACATGTTTTAACACTAATGATATTGATCATCCTCTTCTTAATGTTGATGTTTCTTTATGACGTGAATATTAAAATGTATTCCCCAGTGATGTTCTTAGTGGTTTACTACAATTAATAGAAATAAAACATCAAATTGATATCATTTCTAAAGCTATAATTCTCAATCGATCAACCTATATAAGTAATCTAAATGAGACAAATGAGCTTCAAATGCAAGTAAATGAGCTGATAGCTAAGGGGTACTTGAGGGAGAGTATGAGAACATTTATGGTACCAGTGTTTCTTGTGCCAAAAAAAATGTCTTGGAGGATGTGTATGGATTGCGAGGATGTGAATAATATTACAGTAAAGTATAGACATCTAATTCTTAGAATATATGACATGTTAGATTAATTGCATTGTTCATATATCCTCATGAAAATTGAATTGAAATGTGGTTATCATCAAATTAAAATGAAAAAAATGATGAATGAAAAACTATTTTTAAAACTAAACATGGTCTATATGAATGGTTGGTTATGTTGTTTGGTCTCACTAATGCACTGAGCATGTTTATGAGATTGATGAATCATTTACTGCATGTATTTATAGGCAGAATTGTGGTAGTCTATTTTGATGATATCTTGGTTCACAAAGAATAGTACTTTTTGTATGGATAGAGATTTTTTTTTTTCTTAGCTATATTATTAGTGCAAGGTATAAAAATGGTGAAGAAATTCTATGAAAGTGTACGACAACAAATAAAGAAAATTAATGAACAATATGTATCTAAATCTAATAAAGATCGTAAGTGAGTTATTTTTAACCTGATGATTAGGTTTGAGTGCATATAAGGAATGAAGTATTTTCATGCTATAGGAGATCTAAGTTGTATCCTAGAGGGGATGGTTCATTTCAAGTTCTTGAATAGGTCAACAATAACACATATAAGTTTGATCTTCCAAGTTAATATAATATTAATATTACATTCAATGTTTATGTTCTTTGTCTTTTTTATATAGGTTACGATTTAAAACCAAATCCTTTAAAATAAAAAGTAAATCATGAGAATCAACAAGCAACACCACATGATTCATTGCATGTGTTGATTGAAGTAATTATATTTATAATAGCCAAAAAGATCATAGAGGCATTCAATAGGCTAATTCAAGAGCAAGCCTATAAAATTACTTCTAAGGTAGAGTCAAGCATGAAGTTAAATTTAAGGAAGGATCAAGCTTCATTAATGTGATCCAAGAAACAGATAGTGTTTTTTAACATATAATAGAGTTTGACTACACAACTTTAAAGGATTATTTTTAAATAAGGTTAAAATTTCATAACGATCAAACATAAAAAAAAATTTAATAAAGTCCAAAAATTACTATCTGGATTGGACTTTATTTATTGAGAATTGTGCTTTGTTATTTTATTTTAAAGTACTCTTAAACTAGTTTATGTTTGGATTTTAACTTCATCTTAAATTATAGTAAAGTTTATTATGTTGAACTATAAATACTTTCTTTGGTTTATAACTTGCTATAACTTATTGATTTTCAAAATATTATTGGAGAATATTTTTTTTGCTCTTGGTTTTTCATTTCATTGAATTATTCACAACTTATCATAGATTCTTTCTCTATGGCGTTCAACATTTATAACTTTATTTTTTTATTCAGGTAATCACTGGTCGGGTATCATCAAATCTAATTTTGATTTTCCTGAGTTATGACCCAAATTTGATTATAGGTTGTTGGTTCTTATTTTCAATGTTTACATCACCATTAATCCTTGTGAAGAAATTACCATTGTTGGTCAAAGTTCATGCATGTCTTTGCCTAACTTGCAGGGCAGCAAAGTTGGGTACTTCCATGTTTTTATTTCTTGCAGGTTCTTAGCTGGTTTGGGTAAGGGTTTTTGTCGGGTGTTGTCGCGATTATGAAGCTGAAAAAAAAAGTAATTTATGTTGGGATTGAGGGTATTGTGTCAGAGTATGAGTTATGCTTGTTATTTGTCCTAAATGAAGGGAAAACAATGGTAAAATTAGGGAAGAAAATCGTCCCCCATAAAAGTTAAACCCTTCTCCTTTAAGACTAAGTTCATAAGGAAGAAGAAGGCTCTATTCACAGCTTTCAAAACGATATCACTTTTCTTTTCAAATTATCCAATTTCAGCCAAATTGATTTTTTAGTTTAATATTCTTTTTCAGTTAGGTCCCTAATTAAAACCAAAAGTTCCCTCTTAATTCCAACGCCTTTTCATTTTAGTCCTTTAACCTTTAATTATTTTATTTTTGATCAAATTGGTTCTAATTTTTTATTCATTCTTCAATTAGATCCCTAATTGAGTGAATTGTCCTTCCAAAGAGTGCCCCTTTTTTTGTATTATTATTCTTAGTCTTTCAATTACTTCAATCATTACTAATTTCACCCTTTTCCCCCATTTCTCTTCCATTAAACATTTAATTGAATGCTCAAATTATTTTCTAACCAGAAATAACTTAAATTATTGCCGGATTGTAATCCAAACTATATTTAGAAGATTTTTCTCTAAATTTTTTTTTTAATATTAGAATTTTTTTTCTTTGATTTTTTTCGAATGATTTAGAAGATTATTTGTTTAATAAGTATTATTTAAATTATTTTTTAATTTTTAATACATTATTTGTTTCTTTTCCCTATTATGCATGCGTTTGATTGTAAATGTAATGCAAAATATGTATGAAATATATACACATTCCTCGCATAACTTGCAGAAAACTGATTTCTCTTCAGCCAGTTCGCCTGAAAGCAGTACTACCCGCTGAAATGCGTTGGGACTGTGTCTGCTTAAAGTTACAAGAAGAGACTCCAAACAAGTATGACAAATGTCCTTAGATTTCACCAAGGAGCTTAAATATAATTGTTATTGTAAAGCAGTCAAGCAGCTT
>Ga0325405_1004819_pt1 | contig 13721 bp, 4 predicted proteins | sample PopdelMetagenome_21_FD_205663 | JGI IMG/M metagenome (GOLD analysis project Ga0325405, IMG submission 205663) | Populus deltoides microbial communities from Bellville, Georgia, United States - Xylem-Control-R2 | ecosystem: Host-associated > Plants > Phyllosphere > Stem > Wood/Secondary xylem... | reverse complement strand
TTTTTTATTTTTTAGGATCATGTTGGATCAATTTATATGGTTATATTATGAATGGATATGGTTTATAATATTTTTTGTTTTTTAATTTTTTTTCTTTGTTGTTAATTATATGGTTATATATTAATAATATTTTTGTCTATATATAATTAACCCAGTTTTTTAAAATTATTGATCCTAAAAAAATTAAAAATTATTTATTCAATTAAAACTTTTTGGAAGAAAAATAGTTAGAGCTGGGTATCTGAAATCCAATGATTTTAATATATTATCCAAAATTTAAATTCGATAGATTCTGACTACTATTCATAACTGTGAATGTTTATTACCATTCCCACCTACGATGGCTTTGTCCATATGCCATTGTCAAATATTGGAATATCAATGATCGTAAGATTGTTCATGCTCTATTTGTCTTTAAAATTAATTAAGTAATTTAACTAATTTTTTGTACACTAATCCATGTTATATTTCTTAGTTTGGCATGGGATAAGCTACATATCAAATCAGTGGTGGGGTGAGGATTTTTTAAATGAGGGGAAAAATTATTAACAAAAGTTTGATCTTGTGTATTGTATAGACATGCATTATATAGAGAAATCAATTTGAAAAATATGTGCTAACTCATATTAAACAAAATTAATTTAAAAATACTTTTAAAATAAGAAAACTTATATTATAATTGTTCTTTTTTTGTTTTTATATTTTGAAACTACTTCATAATGACTTCATTATCAATTTGATCGAAGATATCTTTCTCAATGTATATAACCAAACTGTCATTCATCCACTTATTTCTCATTCTATTATGCAATCTACTCTTGACAATATGCATAGTGGAAAAAACCCTCTCCAGTATAGTAGTTGTAGTTGCAATTGGTAATAGTAACGATAATTTTATAAGCGCGCGCGCCCACACACACACACACACACATATATATCAATGAAAATAAATTCTTTTTTGTTTTTACCATTTTCTCCGCGAGACTAGTAATACCTTCAATACTAGAGAACTCATTATCATTGCGTAGATCAATAATATACATTTCAAGTTAGTTACCAAGTATCATAAGATTCGCTATAGAGAATTTATTGAGATAAAAAAAAAAAGCAAGGCGAATAAGCTTTTCTTTATTGAAATCAGAGAAAGAGTCACTTGGGTTTAAACATGCTACACAAAGAAGTAACTCCGTACTCGTTTTAGTGAAACGATCATCCAACTCATTAAGTTGCATTTCAATAATATTGTTAAACAATTCATAATGGAAATGGTATAGGTTTGTAATCCCTTAAGATTTTCGCCTTGAACGCCCACGGAGCTTGTACTCATCATCCATGTTTAGAATATCAATATCATGTTTAATGCAAAAAGATGACACTTCTTCCACTAAAGAATCTCAATCATTCTCTTTCATCATTTTGAATCGTTACTTTGATGTTTTCAATAAACTTATAGCATTTTCTATGTCTTGATCTTTTCTTTAATGCTTATGAGAACTCATTTGTAACTACTAGTATCCTTCTCAAACAATGAAGCATAAACACAAAATTAAATGATTCCATAATATCTATTAAAACGACTGTTTATGTTCACTGTTCTGAATTCATCCCATCCTCCTTTATAATCTCAAGCACTTCAAGAACTGATGGAAACATTACAAGTAGACGAATAATGGTAACATCATCATACCTTCTAAGAAAAGTTTCTTGATTTAGGCCTCGTCCACTAGAAATTTCTCCATTTTTAAGTCCTTCAATAATTCTAGCTTATTGTTTTTCTCTAATCATCTCCATCATTTTACATTATGCTATAACTATGTTTATAATGCTAGAAATGAAATTGAAGACATCTCCAACTTCATTGTGCTTCTTTGTAACATCCACAAGAGTCAATTAGAGTTTGTGAGCAAAACAATGTACATAGTATGCACTTGGATTGTTATTTAGAATAAGTGCTTTCAAGCTATTGAATTTACCTCACATGTTACTAGCTTCATCATATTCTTGACCATGCAATCTTGATATACTTAGCTCGTGTTTATAAAATAAAACTTCAATAGCTGTCTTGAGTGAACTAGCAGTTGTACCTGACACATATTAAATGCCAAGAAAGTGTTCAATTATATGCTCATTGTTGTCTACATATCGTAGAACAACTGTCATTTATTTCTTGATTGATATGTCACGTAACTCATTAATTAAAAATAAAAATAATGAGTCACCTAGATCTTTGATAATCACATTTATAATCTCCCATTATTAATGAAGCCTTGATTAGTGGAGTCTACAACTATTATGTATAGGAATGACTATATACTCTTTTTGAACGGACTCTCTTCGAAGTGAAATAGGTAATAAAAAATCATATTTTAGCAGATGAAATGAGCATGACTAGATAAGGACAACCTCATTTCCAGCAGTAGAGAACACAATCTCTAAAAAACCATCAATCTTTTAATAGCCCTAAAGCATCCAAAAAGAACACGAAGGGATCCATCTATGAGCGACTTATGTTCTCTAAGCTCATAACCATATTTTTAATCGCCATGTGCACTAAGGTATTGACTTTCATTAAAAGGAAAAGAATTTTTACAATATCTCTCTCCCATGAAGAGTGATTTGACTAAGCAAAAAAAACCAATAAACTCTCTTTCATCACTACAACAAGCATAACATCGAGTATTGTTATGCCCTAAAAAATGAGATAGAGATTGATCGCTAAAGGTTACCTTTAATAGTTTATAAAGAAGGGAATGCAACTTACCTCTAACAGTTTATAAAGAAGGGAATGCAACTCGAACTAAAAGGAAAAAAGGTCTACGCTTACCACTATGTGTTCCCGAGATCAATAATATTAAAAAATTATACCTCTACTTGCATGCATGAGAAAATCTTTTAAATTTTGAATGAAAAAAAACAATATTTTCTCTCCATACAAAATCCCTAAATTTTCAACTAAATCTCTATGTTTCTAAATAATGAACTCCCTAAACATTCATCTTGGAAATCTCTCCATTGATCCTTTATTGTTATAGGTATAACTCTTACAACGACATAAATTTTATAGTCACAAACAATTCTCAATGTTATACCTTACAACTCAATGAGAAGAAGTTCAAAGGCCTTTTAAATTGTATACAATTGATGGGCCAACACACAAAAAAAGAAGAAAGAATAATAGCCTTATCCGCTGAGTTTTGAGTCCCAACAACAAATCATATTTATGCCTCAACCTTACCCCTAACTATTCTAAGACTTCCAATCCCATGAAAATCCCTAGGGAGCTTAGTGTTGGTACACACAACAATATAGTGTTATGACCTCTAACAAGTTAGTGCATCACCACCTAATTGCATGTTTCAAAAGCAATCATGGTCTATAAGATTTCTCATATGTTAACTCTTGTATAAATCACTTGATTGGTGCGTGTCTCGTGTAGAAGAATATTCTTCTACTCACGTAACATAACTCAAATAATCAAATTATTTTATTGGTTATGTACACAATCTTTGTATTCTCAATGGTTAGGAAAAAGGTGTAAAATGACAACACAACTTATTGTCATGATTTTTTTCTACTTCTCACCAAGTAAGCTTTCCCATTCCTCGCTAGGTAAACCATGTGATCTCAGTGGCCAGGGGCTATAAATATCCCAGGCACCCATATAAAAATATTAGGAGAACGGCCCACACAACCAACACTACATAAGCCCTTCTACACTATTTGTACTCATTATCTTTACATATACTATTTTTTTTCTTATAATTTACTGACTTACATATCAAATGATCCACTACCCTGATAGTGGACATGTTTCTGCAGGAGAGCATGGAATAGTAATGAAAAGACTCATATCTAATTTGAAGTTTTTAGGACTTCTTAATGAATAATTCTTTAAGCAATCTAGATATTTGGTTTGAGTGAGAGGTTACATTTTATAACTCATATTTTTACTTTTTTTTTTCTTTCCCTGACCATATCCAAATTCAGGAGTCAATATATCCTTTGGTTTTTTATTAAAACATCATACAATTATTAGTTTTTGGGACAAACAACATGTGGTATAAGTTGAAAGTTAATTAAGGAAAGACACATGATCAAGCATACACTTATATCCATTGGAAACATAATTTTGACTCTAATTGCAAGGCAAGATCTCCAATCATTATCCAAGACTCACATCCATTCAAATAAGTTAATTAATGATTATTACAAGTGATTCTAATTTTGCACCAATTACGTTTGATCAGGTTTTGTTTCTTCTACTATACCAAAAAAAAAAGGCCAAACTGAGACTTACTCTCTACTTTGTTGCAAAATTCATATTATGATGAATATCCTATCAGTTTTTCATTATCAACAATTAAAAAGAAAAAAGGAATATCTACCAGTTTTTTATAGTATAGTAAAGGGCAAAAGAAATTGAGGTAGTCCTGCAAAAGGAGCAAAGTCATAAAATTTAAAAAAGGGCAAAGGCGGAACTAAAATTGATCAAAAGGTTTATATTTACAAGAGAGAAAAATTATTTTTTTAACCTATTTAAAATGTTATACGCGGGGAGAAGAAGAATTCGTACAGCTACACTACAACAAATTCTTGATCATTTAGAATTCCTAACTTTGCTTTCATTGTGCATCATGCACGGTGCAAAAGTAGATTAATTCCTTTTATTTTCATAGCAAGGCGTGCTCAAATGGTGTTAAATTGAGATTTGTTCTTACATATATTGTTTCAATTATGTCATTCTTCTTTTTTTCTTATATAATTATACAAAAAGATATAAAACATTTTATCAAAGAACTATCGTAACCTAATATATCATGTCAAATTAAGAATCATCTTAACTCATTAACTTAAGATATTAGATAAAGTTCTAAAATATAATTTATATTATTCACTAACACATATCGTATATGCTATTAGAATTGAATTCAACTTATGATTGAATCCAAAAAATAATAAAATGAACATTGGATATTTGATCCAATCAAAATATAACCTTTACCAGTGAAAATTGATGAAAATCGATTAATAGTCTTGGTGTTAAACTCCAAGACTCAAGCAAACACTCAATTTTTTAGAAAGCCACTAGTAACAACCTTTCAATATATATACACACGCGCAACATATTCCAACCCTAAACTGCATAAAAAAAATGCATCCAACCATTTGACCATTGGTTACCTTTGATCAAAATATTCCAACAAATATATAAATATTTTCAATTTGTATGTCAAGATCTCAACCTTTCCAAAATAATAAAAATCACAATTTTTAATGAGTTGGATATACTTTTGAAGGGAAATAATGTAAATATCATACATATAAGGATAGCACTATGAATCTTATAGACTTTTTTTTCTAATGTTTTGCTCAATGATATGACAAGTTAGGATATATTTGTGTGTACATGAAACACATATTCTTCCTATCGAGTTCTCAGTCTGAAGACCAAGTATTTGTTCCCATAACACTCGAGGCTAAAGTGATTGATGGCTTGTTTAAATTAGTATATAGGAAGCTATCTTTTTGAGGTAGGAAGCCTAATTCTTTCGGTGATTGGTAGCTTGTTAAAAAAAAATCTGATAGCACCACGCATTCTTTCTCTCTCTCTCTTTAACTTTTCTCTCAAATAGTGTCTGTAATTTTGAAACACTTCATACATACAACAACAATATTGAGCTTTGAAGGACTAAGTAGAAGCACAAGCCACAAACAATTATTGTTTGAGTTTTGTCGAGGATAGCACATAAATTTTGTGATATTTTTTTTGTTACTGATTGATGCATTCTCATTATCTCAATCCTCAATATATCTTTTGTGTAAAGGACCAAGGTTTCATAGCTTTTCTGTTTTTTTCCCCATAACTATAAGGAAACTATTTTTCCTTATTTTCATTACTATGATAATTTAATTATTTATAGTATTTTTCATGAACATTTTTTTACTGAATTATATTATATTAATTGAATAGAATACAATTGAATATATAACAAAAATGGCTTTGACAAAATTAGTACAAAAGAATTAAAGAAAACAAAATTATGCGTAATAGGATCACACTATAAACTCTAATTTAAAATTTTATTACTGAATATTTCACCACACAAATATTATAATCAAAACTTCGAATTAGGGTCTATGGTGTGACCTTATTCAGTAAAAATTTATACTATTTATTCTTGTTAGTTTTTTTATGTTGTTTTCATCTACGTTAGATAGTATCAAAGCTCTGTCTCAGTTGGTATTATAGTCCAACAATTCATAGTTGTTAGTTAATGTGTGTTGTTGAATAATCATAGTTGGAAGAGGTGGTTGCATAATATAACATGATCATGTAAAAGAGGACAAGAAGGTTCTCACTCAGAAAAGAGACGTTCAGGAGCTGGTGATATAAAACATGCATAAATAAATTACAAAATTAACCCATCAACTGGAAATAATAAACATGCAGAGTCAAGTTGAAGAATTAACAAATCGATTGGAGGAGATGAAGATAGAAAATTAAAGAATCATGAGGAGAGTGATCATGGATCCATGACCAGTTTTGAGAACCCGTTTTAGAGGCAAGAGCAAAAGAGACAACTTTTTGATCGGGATGAGTATCGTGAAAACTTTGGTGATCCTATTTATAATGAGATAGATGTGTATTCTCCACCAATTTATAATGTTTATTTTGATGATGATTATGTTGATAATTTATTAATGGTAGTGATGATATCATTAATGGTGTCCTCGTTGATAATTTAGAGTTTGTATGCAAAGAAAACATGGAAGGTGCTCAATAAGACAAAAAAAAATATTGATTTAAACTATGTTGATTTTTTTTATTATAAATTTATTGTTATTACAAAGGTATATTTTTTTCAAGGTAATGTGAATACAACACATATTAATGAAACAAGTTTACTGTTTGCAATTTATTACTCTAAAAGCCAATGAAAGCGAAATAATTTGCTAATTCTTGTTTCTTATACAAAATCTAAGACGAAAGGACTAAACTTGATATCTAAAATTGTTATAAACCCAAAGTGAAGAAAGAAAAGGGGTAGGGAGCCTTGATTAGCATCCATAAGATTGAGGCAAGAGTGATTTAAAATCAAATACGTGTTTTTTTTAACCCAGTGACTGGTGTTGGAGGATTTTAAGTTATTTTTTTCTTAATTATTTTAATGTTTTTTATTTAGTTTAGGAAATTAAGTTATATATTTAATAACTTTTTTTCCTAGTTTGTTTAGGATTTTTATTATTTTTAATTTTCGAGTTTCCTAGTTTATTGAAGTTGGTATCTCTGTATATTTAAAGAGTTGTAAAGAAATATTGAGTAATAAAATTATAAATTAAAGTTACTATTTGATCATTCTTTGAAAAATTTTGTAATCTTGTGATTGTTGTCTTTATTGTGTTATTTCTATCTATGTTAATTGATATTAGAGTTCTACCTCAGCAAACAAATGAATCATTAACATAACTTGTTTGGTGTGGGAAAAGCATTGTATACTTGTTTTGATCCACTATTGGTTATAATAGTAAATTAATGTTTTTAACCTTAACTAAAAAAACCAATGAACTAACCTTGAAAGGTAAAAGAGTTTTTTCACGAGGTTCATTTGTCATTCTAGAATTGTTTGAGGGTAGCTCGGTCTTCTCATATTTTTTGCACAATTAAATTACTTGCTTACCTTTAAAAACAAAACAAAAATTAACTTTGTCCCAGAAGCTTTTCGACATTTCCTTTTATCATGCATAATATAATTATTTTATTACCCTTGAAGCAAAAAAAAAAAAATAGGCTTAACTTTAGGGGCATATTCATCATTTAACATTTTTTTTGCAACAATCCTATGGAAGATTTAGTAATTTTGTTTAAAAAAATTAAAAGATAAACGAAAAGTTATTGGGCGCATTCATGGAACGTACTAACAAATGAGTCACCCCGTCGTTTTTATGGTGACACATGTGGTAAGGACACCTCGCTATGCTAAGTTTTGGAACGGACATATCAAAAGAACAAGATATTTAAAAATATACAGCATTTCATAATCTTCCAAAATATTATATTATTCAAAACTAATGAAACCAAATGATAGTTCAAACTTCTCTTCAATAATTAAAACAAAAAACATTAACACATAACATTCATTACATTGTGAAAATCTAAACTTAATTAAAATAGGATAATAGTGGAGTATCTAAGACATCAAATTAAAACTAAAAGGAAAGTCTTGCAAAACAAGACATACTGACCAAAACTAAAAAAATATGAAAACTCAACAAAATCCACCTGCTAACAAAAACTAAGGAACCTGAAATAATATTAAAAATAAGAGGTGAGTTTAAGCAACTCAGTGAGGGAATAACATTTAATATACATTTTAGATATTAATAGTTTGCAAGTCTATATATATATTATCATAAAGTAGTGGAATACATGTCAGAGATCAAATGACATCCAAAGATAACCAAATGACACCCAAAATTGACCATTGTGGGAGGATTAGTCGCCATAGATTAATGACTTTCTCACTAGCTAGGTATACAAAATACTATGTGCACATAGGCTAACTACTCTTCATTAGCATGGAGTTACTGACAAGTCCTATATCAAAGCATCATAGATATTCACATAATTATCAAAGCAATGTATATCATATCAATATAATTTAGTTCAACAAAAATACGAGTACAAATTCAAGAATAGATAAGTACTTGGATAATAAAGCAACATATATAAATACTCAAGAAATTAACTATTCATATTCATCATATAATCAACATATATATTTTTTAATATTATATCTATATTAAAGATTATTTCACTCACCTAAAAAATATATAAGTAAAAGAAATATCAGATGAAATACCTCAAAATCCTATTAAGGATCGTTAGAAGTACCTACATAAAATATACTAAAAAAAACTTAAGGACTAAAATGCTAATTTCTAGAAATCAGGGACCAAAACATAATTTTACCAAAATTGGATGACCAAATTGTAATTATTAGAAATACATAACCATACTGAAATTTCACCCATAATGTATCATCAATTCTGTCCAGAATCTCAATTTCCATTCCAGGGACCAAATTGTAATTTTTCCAAAGTTCAGGGAGTAAACTGTAAATCTTCAAAATGGAGGGATTAAACTGAAAATTACAAAAATCAATTATCAAACTGAGATTAATCATCCTTAACCTCATAAGAATACTACCCAGAATTCCAAAATACATTTCAAGGGTCAAATTATAATTTTTCAAAGTTTAGGAACTAAACTGTAATTTTTATAAATCAATTATTGAAATAAAATTTCATCATCATCAATCTCAAGGCCATTCTATCTAGACTCCAGAGTCCAGAATTCAAGCAAAGTTTAAACAAATTTCTTAACCCATAACAAATCAAGTAACAAATTCTTATTTCTAATAACACACCTAAAATTAATCACTTAATCTTGAGCCCATAATAATCATGAATCAATCTTAACAACATAAACTTCAAATCTTTATAAATCATAATCTCTTCTTTAATCATTCCATAAACAAACCATAATCAAAAGTAACATGAGAAGGAATCACTTACTTGCTACTTCCACATTTCTTGAACCCAAAAACTCAATATCAAAAATTAAAACCCTTGATTTGATGAGGAAAGGGTCCTGACAGCCATAAGAATTAGAAGACAGAAAAAACATTATCTTGCAACTTTTCCTTGTATACCTAGGTTAACTTAGGTGAGGTTTGGACTGATTTGAACTTGGGTTTGGGCCAAAAGTTTTGGTTTTACATCATGGCTTATAGAGGTGAAAACAGGCTCCCTTGGTGTTTTTCGATTCATCACAGGGGAGACTAACTTGTTAGGCGATGCGTGTGCCTAAATGACCTCCGGTTTGGTGATAGTTGGCTTTCTTCTCTTTTCTCCCTTCTTTTCTCTCTCTTTTTTAGTTTTCGTGTTTGGCCTTGCAACATTTCACAACAACCCTTCAGCTTTTTTCTCTTAGGATTGTGCCTATGTTTTTTTAATTGTTATTTTGTTTATTTTAATTAATTTATAAAATTGATTTTTTTATTTTAGATATAGTCCCCATTCTTTTTATTTCTATTTATTTTATTTAGGATAGTTTTTAAACTTTATTATTTGTATGATTTTATCCTCCTTTATTATATCTACATATCAGATTTTATTCTTATTCTTTCAATTTCTATTTTTTTTACTTGGCAAGTCCTTTAAATTGATTTTTTTTATCCTATATTTCAACGTTAAATTGAGTTTCTTGATTGACCCTAGATCTAGGATTTAAGATGTTGTAAATTTGAGAGCTTAACTCATGTTTAGGAGATTCATCCAAGTTCATTTCTTGTTCTTCTTCTTTTTTTCCTTTTCAAAATTCATGTTTTTAAATTTTAACATTTAGCATTTGATTTTATTGGGTATTGGGTTCCATAGTTTTTTTTTTCCTTATATAGGATTTTTCATTGTTGATTTTAAAAATTACACCGGTTATCTCAATATTTGTTGTTTTAAAAAATATCGTCTAGTATGTTACCCTATCCATTCTTTTTTAAATTTTTTTAAAGGTTAGACAAAAATATCTGGGCCACGGTGCAACAAAAATTCATTTGTATTTCTTTTCTTTTATTAAGCTAAAATTTTTTCAGTTTCATCCTTCAACATTTGATTTATTCTTTTTTTAAAATAAAATATTTTTTTTATTTTAGACCTTCAATATGTGGTTAATTAGAATTGAGCTTCCTAATTTATTCTGATTTGGATTTTATGGGGTTATCACGAGCTTATGCCCCCGAATCACAAGTTTCGTAAGTTAAACGTGGTTTACCCGGGTCGATCCGATATTTCATCTTCTTAATATATTTTTTTTAAAATATATTATCTAGTATGTCACCACCTCAATATTTTTAAAAATATTTCGTTCATTATACATCAAATTCTTATCTTCCTAACATCTTTATATTTTTTTTAAATTATAAAAATCTACCCGCGGCGGGATGTAAAAAAAAACAAGTGTTCACCAAATACAATAAAAGTCTTACAAATATATGATGTGTAGTTATTTGTATTTTTATTCATTTTTCTCATGGGGAAGATGATATTTACCTTCTTTTACACAAGGGATTAGAATATTTACTTACCCTCCAAGTAGTTTGTAGAAGTGGAAACAAAGCTTGAAAGATTATAAATATCCCTGCGCACATCTGTGAGAAATTTTAGAGGAGCTTCGTCAATAATTATACAGATACTTTTATTTTATTTTATTTTATTTTATTTATTTATTAACATGAGAGCCGCAACAACAGCTCCACGATTAAGGCATGATAAAAGTGTAATTATGTTGCTGAACGAGGGCATCTGATGTTCCTTGGAGTGGCCGGCTCCCCTAGATTGAAGGCAGTAGGTGTTCGTAGGCAGCGCACGTGCTGACACGTAGGTGTCAAGTGGCCTTCACAATTTCTCTCTTTTTAATTCTTTGGTCCGTGGTCTAACGTCAACTGGATTGTTTTCACATTTTCTAGGTGAGGTCGGTTTCCCTACACGTTTTCTTTTTTACCCTTTGATCTTTAATTCGTCCCTCCGTTCAAGAAAACTTCTTAGATCAATCCTTTCAATTAATTTCCGTTCAATTTAATACTAATTTAGGACAGCAGATCGGAAAAATGGTCAGACTACTTGTCAAGAATGAAGGTAAATTAGACTTTAAGGTAATAGAAACCAACTCAATTAAGAATGATTAGAGGGGTCGTATAAAGAAATGACAGGAGCACAGGGACCAAGTTCCAAAAATTAATTGTAAATTAGATTGAAAATGGAGAAAGGGACTGTATTAAGAGATTATCTTAACTAGAATGACCAACTAAAATAAAAGAGGAATGAAGGGGCCATATCCAGATAATATCAAGAGAATGGTGACCATCTACTTACCCAAAGTTTAGAGTAAACAATGAGGTCGCTCTTCTTGATTTTCTAAAACTGGCAATGGTTATCTCAACTAGGAGTGATTATTTGTTATTTGGTTTTTATTAAAAAAATAATTTTATTAAAAAAATTTTAAATAAAAAACAACCAAAACCGGTTTAAACTGATCGGTTTCGGTTTGGTTCGGTTTTTTGGACAAAAACCAGTTCAAATTGGTTTGGCTCGGTTTTTTCCGGTTTAGCTCGGTTTTTTCAGTTTCGGTTCGGTTTTTTCGGACAAAAACCGGTTCAAACTGGTTTGACTCAGTTTTGCTCGGTTTTTTCAGTTTGACTCGGTTGTTTTTCCGGGTTTTTTCGGTTTGGGTTCGTTTCGGTTCGGTTTTTTCGGTTTCAAGCTTATAAAATCAAACCGGTCGGTTTTTTCAAAATTTTAATCGGTTTTTTTCACAGTTCGGTTTTTTCGGTTATTTTTTTCTGGTTTTCTCGATTTAATCATTTTTTTGCTCACCCCTAATCTAAACGTTTAGATCTTTTGTCAAGAGTTTTTTTGTTTCACACAAAAAAAAATAATTAGAAAACTTAGTTCACTTTTATTTATAATGTAGATTATTTTTTCAGGTGTAATAAATATTTTGTGGAGTGCAAAGATAAAGTTGAAAAAGTTTTTAGTCGTGATGTATTGTGGTCTCCAAAAATCATAGCTGGAATACATGCTGATGCGGCAACTTCTAAATCACACTTGATATCTCTATTTGATCTTGAAGATGGTATATTTCAGTCAGAAACACCTCCAACAGGTAGTGTTACAAGAGAAATGCAGGAAACCATTAACATTAATGAAGCAACTTGTACTTATATCAAATAACGATTGTATCATCGACCATGTTCACACCTAATTGCATGTTTCACTTTACAAAATGTGAACTATGTACAATTTGTTGATGATTTTCTACTCCAACGTGTCGTACAAAAATACATATAGTCATCATTTTCAAACCTTGCCTGATATGTCATTATGGCTTGTATATACCGGTCCAATTTTATATGGATGTCCAACTAGATAGTGGACAAATAAAGGTCAAAGGAAATCCACTTGTTTACATAATGAGATAGATGCTAGAGAGGCGCACACATTTAATAGATGTGGCATATGCAGTCAAAGGTTTCATAACGGAAAAACTTGTGAAATTAGACAACGTATGTTATTTTTTAAAACAAAAAACAACCGAAACCGGTTCAAATCGACCGGTTTCGGTTCGGTTTGGTTTTTTGGAAAAAAACCGGTTCAAACCGGTTTGACTCGGTTTTTCCGGTTTAGCTCGGTTTTTCGGTTTGGGTTCGTTTCGGTTCGGTTTTTTTGGACAAAAACCGGTTCAAACCGGTTTGGCTCGGTTTTTTTCGGTTTTGCTCGGTTTTTTCAGTTTAGCTCGGTTGTTTTTCCGGGTTTTTTCGGTTTAGGTTCGTTTCAGTTCGGTTTTTTCGGTTTCAAGCTTATAAAACCGAACCGGTCGGTTTTTTCAAAATTTTAATCGGTTTTTTTTCACGATTCGGTTTTTTTGGTTATTTTTTTCTTGTTTTCTCGGTTTAATCGATTTTTTTGCTCACCCCTAATCTGAAACTTTAGATCCTTTGTCAAGAGTTTTTTTGTTTCACACAAAAAAAAATAATTAGAAAACTTAGTTCACTTTTATTTATAATGTAGATTATTTTTTCAGGTGTAATAAATATTTTGTGGAGTGCAAAGATAAAGTTGAAAAAGTTTTTAGTCGTGATGTATTGTGGTCTCCAAAAATCATA
>Ga0325405_1004818_pt1 | contig 13724 bp, 10 predicted proteins | sample PopdelMetagenome_21_FD_205663 | JGI IMG/M metagenome (GOLD analysis project Ga0325405, IMG submission 205663) | Populus deltoides microbial communities from Bellville, Georgia, United States - Xylem-Control-R2 | ecosystem: Host-associated > Plants > Phyllosphere > Stem > Wood/Secondary xylem... | reverse complement strand
CAGCAGCAGCAGCAGCAGCAGCAGCAACACTCCCCTGCTGTCAGTAGTAGCATCTCTTTTGCATCTATAAACAATCAAGATCTACATGATTCAGAAATATTTCCTTCTTCGCATTCGGCCTATCACCCACAGGTGTGGAAGTTTAGTGCTATTAATGGTTTTCTGCAATGCCCTTTAGAGGGCTCCACCACCACAAGTGAATGTGGTTCATATATCTCATGAAAGTAGTCAATTGCAAGTCCTTGCTTGGTTACAATTTAAAAAAAAGGGGGTTACCTCACCTATAAGGTTTTTATTAATGTTTCCCTGTATCTGTTGAACCCATCAATTTTACCCTTAACAATCCTTACATTTTTCAATTCTCTCCTTCCATACACTCTTCGATCAAGTCAGTTAATGGAATCCATTAAATAACCACATGACAACTCCAGAATTTAATGATTTTTAAAGTTATAAATTTTGAAATAAACAAAATTAATAGTAAAGCATTAAAATAAAAAAAAAATTGAAATCTGTAATTCACACACATTTGAGTTTTCCAAAATTTCGAGTTTAAATTGAATTTTTCTTATCATTATTTTAATTGTTAAACATGATTGATCTTTGCCATGTGGATGTTTAATGTATCCTATTAATGGATTTGGATTGTTAATGGAGGGAAGCGTAAAATTGAAAACATTAGGTAATTTTGAGAATTAAATTAATAGATGTCATTGGTGAAGGGTGACATCAACAAGGGGCCCTAAAGGTATGGTACTTTTGTAGCTAACCCAAAAGAAAATTTTCTTGGACTCATATTTGCCACTGGTGGTAACCACACAACTGTATGTTTCATTTCTGAATGTTGGGGTGGTGCAATAGCTATCATTTTTATTTTACTTATCTATGGCTATTCATTTTCCCTATTAAGAAATCATTTCTCTTAAACTATCCATTTCATCTGTGTTTTAGACCAGTGGACCACCTGGACTTGGTCTGAGACCTTTAAATTTGCCAAATACAGTATCTAGTGTTGGATCATACGACCAGCTCATCCAGCAGTATCAACACCCAAGCCATTCCCAGTTTCGACTACAACAAATGTCGGCTGTCAATCAACCATTTAGAGACCAGGGCATAAAATCCATGCAGGCAGCACAATCTGCGCCTGATCCATTTGGGTTACTTGGCTTGTTAAGTGTTATAAGGATGAATGATCCTGATCTGACCTCCCTGGCACTTGGGATTGATTTGACCACGCTCGGATTGAATTTGAATTCAACAGAAAATCTTCACAAGACTTTTGGCTCCCCATGGTCTGAAGAGCCCGCTAAGGGTGATCTTGAGTTCAATGTTCCAAAATGCTATTATGCTAAGCCACCACCTCCACTGGATGTGAGTTTACTGTTGTCTTTTTTATCCTTTTGCTATTTAATTTTAACCCCTTAGTCCCATATTTGACTGCTCTTCTTTTGGGTCTTGCAGCATCATTACTTTTCAAAATTCTCGATAGAAACATTGCTTTATGCATTTTACAGGTGCAGTAGTTCAGTGGATTTTTTCTGCTTTCTTTTCTTGTCATTCAAGTTTTAACACTTGCCTTTCTTCATCCTGTTGTATTTCAGCATGCCAAAAGATGAAGCTCAACTACATGCTGCCAACATACTGTAAGCTCTGTTCCTGATGAATCGAATGTTGTATTTGTTTCATATCTATGTAAACTTTTCCTGACTGATTTCCTTGAGTTTCCTGCTTTGGATGAACCCATCCCATGCTCGGGGGAAAAAACCATTCAGGATTTTGAATACCTGCAGTTTTACTAATTAAATAATATTTAACTATTGGTGGCATCATTACTGTTGTCAGTTATGAAAGAGGCTGGTTGTACCACAAGGAGCAACGGCGTTGGTTAAAAAGAGTACCCAACACAGAGCCACTTGTTAAAACGAGCGCATATGAGAGAGGGTCTTACCATTGTTTCGAACCAAATACATTTGAGATAAAGCTCAAGGTTTTGACTCGTTCGGAATTAGTTTATATTTTTAGAATCCTTTCTAGCTCCATGTTTGCTGGCTTAATTGATTTCTGATCCCCAGTGGTAAAATTGATGTTGATGCAGGAAAATTTCGTTCTCTATTATGAGATGGTGGAAAAGAGACCGAGCCTACCACATCATTAACTAGTGTTCTAATTTGACATGTAAAGTTCTGGTCATGTGTCGTTGACATGGTCAATTTGCAGATTAGTGTTTGCTTGAATTTGGTAGTTTTTAGCAATTGTGTAGCCATCTTGTTGCAGGTGTCGGTCTGTTTAACCATGTATATTTTGGTAGTGATTGGCTAATAGTTATTTGTCAAAGTATTTTTTATTTAGAAAAATATCAAAATAATATATAATTTTTTTAAAAAAATATCAGCATATAAAAAAAATGAATAAATAAAAAAATTATTTAGAAAAAAATTAATTTTTTTTAAAAGAACGGTGCTGCTGCAATAACTTGTTCTCATTTAAGAATTCTCGTAAAACTTAATGCAAGCGCATCCCTTCCAATAGACGAGGATTCAAGTTAAACGTGTAATATTGTAGACCACCGAATGTTATAATAGCGTTAAAATCCTGTCAATTTTGATTTTGTAGGACGTTCTGAAGTCACGCAGCCAGTATATATGGCAGACTTTAATGCTGCCGTGTCTCAGACAGCACTGATTATTCAAAATTAAAAGCTGCACGCTCTCCACTCCAGTAGAAGTGTAAAACACCGTTAAGGTCGGGTTCAGAGCTGGGAGTTTTTTATACCAGGATGGTATGGTATGAATATGAAAATGTAGCATGTTACTCATAAATGATTGTTTTTGTTTAACAGTATCGTACCATGACTCACTATTCTAAAGATACAAATTAACTTATTACATACATTAATTCACTACTTTAAAGAGACAAATTACTATCACTTTAGAGATACAAAATCAAGTCTACTCAGGAAAAAAATATAAATTGCCAAAAAGCCAAGTAAAAAACTTTTCAATTCAAATTATACTAAAATATTTTAATATTTGGTTCGATTCAATATTATATATTTAAAATAATCCTTCAAGTTTAGAGAAACACTAAAAAAAACATAATTGAGATCCAAATAAATAACTTCAGTAGAAAACTAGATAAATAATAATTATCACATGTTTTTCATTTATAAGAAACACAAATAAACACTTTAAATGCTTAAAAATTAAAATAGATATAACTTATTGTAGAAAACTTCAATGCAAGCATGGTTGAATAATATGGAAAGATCATATTCTAAACTTGAAAATCATGCAGGATAAGATTATTTTTCTATGCAATAAAGACATGCAAATTTGAGCTTAAAGTTACCCATAGGCTAACCATAAACAACAGCAAGAACTTTGCCTATTTGTATTACGAACCTAAACTCAAGTAGCCCAACATCAAAAGAACCATTAGGAGACACTCTTATGTCATGTTAACTAGTTTGAAAAAGAATCGTGCTCAGGTCATAGATATTATCATCACCATAGTAAAGACCTAAGTCAGCCACATTAAAAGTGTTTGAAATATTTAGATGTGCGGGTAGCTCAATCTTGTAAGCATTTTCAACAACCCACTTCATAACCTTAAATGTACCATCAACTCTAGGTTTGAACTTAATAAAGTTACCTTGTGGAAATTTTCTCTTGTCGAGATGCACCCATACCAGATCATTTATTTTGAACTCTACATACTTACTATGTGAAACCCTGAAAAATAAGTGATTAAAATGAATAATAATAACAATAATAAATAAATGAGAAAAGTTGGATATTTGGTGAAAAATAAAATAAAATAAAATAAAAGCATCTATTGACTAGTTTTACGCTATTGAGCATAACGCTCAATCCGACCATTAAAATGGACTGAAATTGTACGAGGAATCTCATAACATATATTCCTACATTCGATAATTTTAGGGCAATCCAAGTTTACGAAGATATTTTAAAACTATTAACATTTTGATAGTAAATAACATAAAATTCATCAATGGTAATTTTGTAAATATTTTGATGAGCCGGCAAAGTTCCAGCAATTTATTCTCCCTTCTTTTGATGCCAAAAACAAAGATATAATAGAGAAATAAAAAAGGGAGAGAAAAGAAGGAGAGTAAAGCACTTAAAACAAAACAAAAAAACCTCGAGAGAGAGTAGAAATTGTGTAGAATTAAGGATTTAAAATGTGTAAAACATAACTCCCTGAAGCATGGATTTAAGAAGAAACTAAGTGAGGGAGAAAGGAGAAAAAAAGGGTTGTAAGACATGGCAAAGAAGAAAAATTAAAGGGGAGGAAAAACATCACTTGGAGCAACATTTGTGGCTGGAACTTCAGCGAAGCGAGCTCGAACACCTAGAGCTACAGGTAGGTGTTTCGCTCCTTAACTATGTCAAGTTATTGTAGTTGTTCTTTCTTTTTTTATATGTGAATGAGTTGTCTTTGTTATGTACGCTTGATAATTAGTGGAATAGAATTGTCTCATGAATGTCAGAGAATTATAAGAATATGTGGTGAAGAATGAAAATTATTCAATGAAAAAAATTAATTAATTAATATAAAAGATAACGTGTATGACTTAGTTGTCTAAATAGTTAGAAACTAAAAAGATATAAATATTTTGATTTTGACTTAGTTTCCAAAGTGGTGGAAAGGTGAGGTGAATAGTGTTTGACATAGCTATTCACAGAGACAGGGCTAAGGTGGTATGGTCAGATGACTTAGTTATTTATGAAGACAAGAACTACGGAAATTTGATGCAGAAATTGACTTAGTCATCTGTAAAAATGGAAACTAAAGTGCGATTATAGAACTTAATCATCTATGTATGAGATGGCTAAAGTGGTAATGAACTTGATCAGAAATTGAGGAAGACCTGGATTATTTATGTGATTACGTGTTTTCCATTAAGATGGGGACCAAGATGGTAAGAGGAGTAAACTTTACAAGAAAACTATGAAGCTTGGTAATGGAGAAGTCATCTAAAAGTAACTAAAGTTGTAGGATATGTTTAGAGATAATTTATTAGAGATTATGATGTTAAAAAAAGTGTAAACTATATATGTATAAATAAATTAAATTGGTATTAATAAATAAATTACATTGCATTGTTGCAAGTCCTTCTCATACTACAGGACAACCTTGATTTTCTTCTTTTGTGGATAGTTATTTATTAGGTATATTTTGTTATTTGGTTTATGTAATATTCTAGTTCACTAGGATTTGAAGTTATCTTTTGGGCTTGTAATTAATGTAAAGTCATATACCACTATTTATATAATTAAATCTCTTTTGTGTATGCATTAAAATGTTTTTAGTATGCATGTAGATAACTTTATAATATGCTTTGTTTTAATGACATCATGTTTGGAGAGAAAATATATATGACACTATTATTACAATGGAAAATGGAGAAGGTATAAGTCGAAGTGGATGAAGTGATGAGAAATTAGATTATGTCGAAGAAGATCCAAGATGGTTGGATCATAATTATGTATGCTAAATTATGTTTTTGGTTGATGTCGACACTTGAGAAGGTCAATTTACAGAGGAGACTTTGTTGAATTTTCGGTAGCTAGAATAATAATAATAAGCTTAAAATGTTGTTAGGTTAGTTAAGGTTCAGGGATCATGACACACACACACACACACAATATATATATATATATATATAAAATTTACCTAATTTTTCAACAAATATGACATAAATTAAATAGAGGGTATTACAATTTGGTATCAAAGCGGGGTTGTAATTTGATGTGCATGTGAAGAGAAAGCAAGGTTTACTAATATAGAACCTGAATCTTTCATATAGAATGACATGTACTCGAGTTGGAGCTAGAGCTAGGGATCAGATTGACCTTGTTCCAGAAAGGAGACAATAATAATGAGGCTAAAAGGAGTGACCCCTTAGGGGATACTGCATCCCAAAATCTTAGGGAGAAGGAAAGGCATAGAGAGTTTGTGGGATCACAAAGTACTTCAGCGGCAACATCAACGCCATAATTGTCACGAGTGCAAAGACCACAACTGGTTGAGCAGGTTCATACACCTTAGCCTACAATGCCATTAGAGGCACCTATACAGTTTGTGGATCCTGCTTCTATAGAACAGATAGTGAGGGTTGTAGTGGCTATAATGATAGGAGTTACAGGCGGAGTGAACACGGAAAGAGTTTAAACTTTAGTATATTTGGTAAAAAGTATGAGAGAAATGACATGTACACCCTACCTAGAAAAGGAGGACACATAAATCTCAGGATGATGGCTCCGAAAAGTGGAGGAGTCCTTTTTTCATATACCAGTGCTTGAAGATATGCAAGTGAATTGTGTCGCTCAACATTTATCTTATGAGGCCCAAACTTGGTGGGCTACAGTAAAGGAAGGGAGAATAGAAGAGAGGTGCTTTCTTAGGCTAATTTTAAACATAAGTTTGAGATTCGATACTACTCAGCACAATATTAATGGAATAAGGAGCAAGAGTTTTTGAATTTGAAACAACTAGACATGACAGTTATAGGGTATGAAAGACAGTTCCAAAGCCTTTCTATATTTGCCTTCGTGTTGATTCCCACTACGCATCACATAATTGGGAGATTTAAAGAGGGATTGACCTAGAAATTGAAGAAGGGGTTAATCACTCATCAACCAAAGACTCTAAGGGAATTGGTAAAGGCTACTCAAGCTCTAGAGGCGGTGTTGAAAGTAGACCAACATGACATGACTGGATAAAGGCAGATAGCAGCAAGAAAGAGAAAAGAGACTACTACTCAATTTTTAAGGCCACCTCTTTCAAAACGAAGTGGGTAAGGATTATCCAGAAATTAGTTTTCAGAGGAAATACTAACAGGTTCTTTCAAGGTTAAAGGAGTGGACAATCAAATGGTGGAGCCCGACAGGGGCTAGCTAGAGGGGGAAGTTCAGCAGGAATTATGAGACAAGAAACTTTAAACCATGAAGTGTGATCAATTCCACCCAGGAGATTATAGGGTGACCCCAAGGCGTTGTTTCGTTTGTAGACAAGAGGGGCATCATTGGAAGGAGTGCATATATGTTACTGAAGGGTGTCACTTATATGGGGAAAATGGGCATTATCATCGAAACTGCCTAAATAGGGGACAAGCTCGAAGTCAACAACAATCAATAACTGTGGATGTCTCTAAAAAGGAACCAATGCAACATACACAATCTGGTATCAGTGCAAATAGAGGAAGGGGTAGGAGCACAGGGAACAAAACCCAAGGAATAGTATATCATATAACCCAGGAGGACGTACGAGCTGCCTTGAATGTGGTAGCAGGTATGATTACCTTGAATGCTTAACAAATTTATACATTGCTAGATCTAGGAGCGACTCATTCTTTTGTTCAACAAAATTTATACATAAACTAAATATGCCAAAATGTATGTTAGAAAAAGGGTTAATGGTTAGTACTCATTTGGGGGAAAGAGTAGACATAGATGAAATATATAGGGGGTGTAATGTACAAATTGGAGGTTAAAATTTGCAAGTAGATCTAGTTCTATTGACCATTCAAGATTTTGATATAATTTTAGGGATGGATTGGTTAGGTAAACACCATGCGAACATGGACTGTTATAATAAGATTGTGACTTTTAATGTAACAGAAAGGAAGAAGGTAGAATATAAAGGAGAGAGAAGGGTAATTTTGGGTAGTATTATTTCTGCAATGACTATTAGAAAATTGTTAAGAAAAAGGTGTCAAGCTAGCTTATTTAGCTTATGTAGTAGATAATGTGAAGCAGGTAAGGAGTTGAGGGACATTCCTATACTAAAAGAATACCCAGATGTGTTCCTTGAGAAGTTGCTAGGATTGCCTCCAAGACAAGAAATGGAATTTTCTATAGACGTACTACCTGGTACTGTGCCCATATCCCAAGCTCCCTATAGAATGACACCAGTAGAGTTAGCTGAATTAAAGGTGCAATTACAAGAGTTACTAGATAAATGATTCATTAGGCCAAGTAATTCCCCTTGAGGAGCCCCTGTATTGTTTGTTAAAAAGAAGAAAGGTATCTTTAGGCTTTGCATAGACTATAGACAGTTGAACAAGGTTATAATGAAGAATAAGTATCCGCTTTCTCGAATAGATGATTTGTTTGATCAACTTAAGGGAGCACAAAAATTCTTTAAGATAGATCCGAGAGGAGTAGGATGTACCGAAGACTACTTTTAGAACTTGATACGGGCATTATGAATTTTTAGTGATATCTTTTGGGTTGACTAATGCCCCTGTAATGTTCATGGATTTGATGAATTGAGTGTTTAAATCCTATTTAGGTAAGTATGTAGTGATGTTTGTTGATGATATCTTAGTATATTCCAAATCTTTAACGGATCATAAGCAACACTTAAGAAATGTTTTGCAAGTGTTACAAGAAAACCAGTTGTATGCTAAACTAAGCAAATGTGACTTTTGGTTAGACAAGGTATTTTCTTGGGACATGTAGTTTCAGCAGAAGACATCTTTGTAGATCCTAGGAAAATTAAAGTTATACTGAAATGGGAGAGACCCACCAATATGACTAAGATTCAAAGTTTTCTAGGGCTGGTCAGGTACTACAGGAGATTTATAGAAGGCTTCTGAACTATAGCTTCTCCAATGACTAAATAAAATCATAACGAAGTTAAGTTTGAATGGTCTAAGTAGTGTGAGCAAAGCTTTCAAGAACTCAAGAAAAGGCTAACCATTGCTCTAATACTACATTACCTGAAGGACAAGAAGGATTTATAGTATACAGTGATGCATTAAACAAAGGACTAGGATGTAACAACCCGATTTTTTCAAAGTAAAAAATCAGTGGATTTTTTTTTTATAAGTCGTTAGGTTCTCGATGCTTTTCACAATATCATTGCTGTGAATTCATAAATGCATTCTAACACCACCAAAATATTGATGTCTTCTCCCAAGTATAGGAGAGTCGAAGTAATAAATAACCCGACAAGACCAGGGTCGAACTATAGGGAGATTAACTATATAAATTATAAATAATAATAATAATAATAAGTTAAAGAGAGCTTTGAGATGTTATATTGATATAAAGATTAAATAATGATAAAAACAATTGTCAAGGTTAGAGGATCCACTAATAATATTTTAAACAAGTATAGTATAAACTCTTATTACTCAACTGGAAACCACACACAAAGGAGGTTCCAATCGGATTATAAATTGTTAACATGATTACATTAGTTATCTTATTCGAGTAATGCTAATACTTGTAAATGTTGTCAGGTATTCATGATTATAATTTATATTAACAACAGATCAAGTTCCTTTCATAGCACAAGTGTCGGTTATACCATACGGTTTGGGCTTATGAAAGTGTCAAGTATTTGTTGTACCAAGGTTATACAACATAAATCTAGATTAACCATTTAACAAGCAAAGTATTAAGAGTGAATAAGATAACAAATACAAAACATGTTAATATCAAACTTTAAAGTCCATGTTGAGTTTATACTATACTTATTCTTACACCATTAGTGTAACTTTTTCACCTTAACATAATAAACTTAGCTAAACATAATGAAGAAGAGAAACATAAATAAACAAGATAAGAACATAAATAAGATATAAGTTAACTAAGGAAAGGAAATAAAAAGCATAAACAAAAAATTAATATAAACAAAACTTAAGCATTACAAAAATATAAAGAAAGAGCAAGAACATAATCTTGATCTGAAAACCAAGATGCCTAAATGTATGGCAAATACCTATAAGGCTAAAATTTGAAACTATTGATTTGATGACTAATTGTTGAGTGGGTGAACACATCTTGACTTGGTGACAATCCTTATCTTTTTGTCTGAACAAAACGTCATTGATAACGTCAGAATTTAAACAGATTTTTGTCATGAAAGTTCTAGGAAATTGTCTTAACTTTCCAGCAAAAAAAGAATCAGTGCAATCGGACTTCTAGAACTCAAGATATGGGCTGAACACTGAACAGTGTCTGGGCGGTAGGACAGATTCCGACTTCTCCATTGTTGCTAAGATTTGGACTTCCAAACAGCATAATTGAGTCTTTCACTCCCATGAATGTTTTAGGCCCATGTCTTAGATTTCTAGCCATATAAACCAACTTGAAATTCATCTCTTAGTGTAGTGCAATCAATACACATGTGATTTCATAATATAACATTATCATAAAAGAGAATATCATATACATATATTCACCACATCATGTTTACATGATCGTACTTTCACATCCATTTTCCATTTCAATATTCGATAAAAGTCTTTACAAAAGTGTCGAATGACAAATATTCAACTGGTTCGTTCGTTCTTATCAAATACATAACACCTAAATCATACTATTACGTAACACCTTTCAAAATATATGAACCCGTGGAACGGGCTTTCCTACGCACCTTAATTGTGTGATGTCCCTGTTACAAAAACAACATGGATACAAGAATTGTAAATAATCTAAACATGATAATAAACAACTAGAAGTAATATTATTGTTACCTTTTGTTATCAACTTAAAATGGGTACATTCATTCTTTTACTTCTCATATGTATTGTACAATCCTTATTATTCCGTTTAGTGTATTATTTTCACTTATATGCCTCAACCTCTCCATAGGAGTTGTGGGGCCGAAGTTTAAACATCGATCGGGATTAATTACTTTACTTTAACCTGGTCATCCACTTTAAATGTTTTTAGTCATAGCTAATCACAACATCCAAACTCGGTCATTCGTCTCGGAGGCCATTAACTAAAACTAATCACAAAATCAAACATGTCATCTCTTATGGATACCATTAGTCCAAGCCAATCATCACAATCAACTCGGCCATCCATCTAGGATGTCATTAGCCAAAGCTAAACGTTATATTCAACTCGACCATCCATAGCCAAAGTTAATCATCTAGGATATCATTAGCAGAAATTAATCATTAAATCATCTTGGTCATCTCCTTAGGATGCCATTAGCCAAAGCTAATCATAAACGCAACCCGACCATCCATCTAGGATTCCATTAGCCGAAACTAATCATCAATTCATCTCGGCCATCATCTTAGGATGCCATTAGCCGAAGCTAATCATTAAACATAACCTGGTTATCCATCGCAGCTGCCATTAGCCGAGGCTAATCATCAAACATAACCCGACTATCCATCGCAGATGCCATTAGTCGAGGCTAATCATCAATTCATCCCAGCCATCCCCTTAGGATACTATTGGCCGAAGCTAATCATCAACGCAACTCGACCATCCATCTAGAATGCCATTAGTCGAAGCTAATCACCAATTCATCTTGGCCATCCCCTTAGGATGTCATTAGCCAAAGGTAATCATCATACTCATTCAACATTCTATAACAGTTTAACACATTATATCTCAATAGTAAATCATTCATAATACTCGTACAAATGTTTTGTATCAATTTAGCATTCCTTATAACACAATAGTAGATCCTTTATAATACTCTTATGAACATTCCAAAATAGATTAGCATTCATAATAACACAATGATAGACCCTTCGTAATACTCGTACAAACATTCTTTCATTCACTTCTCATATACATTGTACAATCCACATTGTTTTGCTAGATGTATTATCCTTATTCATATGTCCCAACCTCTCCTTAGAAGTGGTGGGGCCAAAGTTTAACCTTCTGTCGGGGTTAATTTTTTTTTTTTGATCAAATGTAAGAAATTGTATAGATCAAAAGTGAAACAAAGCTGGAAACCAGCATGTCAGAATATACAAGCATGTACATACAAGCGAACGAAGGGAATAGGCTCCCTTAAACAAACCAAAAAAGGAACATGCTCCCTGAACAAAATGACAAAACCAGCAATCAACAAAATCTACAAGCAGGCGCCAAACAACCATTGGTTAAACTCCAGCATCCAAGAATGTTATCAGCAACAAACCAATTAGGCAACCAACAACTAAATCTACAACCACAACAATTAAGGCCAGCCCCAAGAGGCCTTTCAAAAATAGAACAATTAGTAGAAGACCTGCAAAAATGACAGCAAAATCACCAACAAACCAACACTGCATTAAATAGCAACCATTCAGTAGCACAACAGCTAAAGGCAAAGAACACCAGTAGCCAACATTCCACTGCAAAAGAAGACAAGCATGAAGTCTTTCAACTCCAGCAAACCAAGTGAGATAGTTAGGACAACCTGAAAGAACAAGCTATCCAACCAACAGATTCGCATACCACCTAACAGATAACAATGAACTTCCAGGAAATAGTACCCTAACAAAACAGGCACCAACAAAGCCATCACCTAGCCAAGCAACAAGCCAGCCTCAACTACAACAGCCAGGAATTGAGCATCAGATAACAATGCACTAGCATAACTAACAAACTCTCAACTCAACCAGCAATGATATGTGAAGCCAACAACCAGGAGAAGATAAGCAAGAACCCTGCGCAAAGGAAACCCAGCAATAGGCAGCCCTAGCACAAGGCCAAAGGAAAGCAAATAAAGAGATCTAAAAGCAAGCAGGTAAAGTACCTGCACAAAAGATAGCAACAAAGCAGCAAACTAATCCCAACGCAGTAGGAAGAGCCTACAAAGCAAACAGACAGCAAGTTTAAATCAAGCCTAACAAGCAACAAGAAAAAGATCTAGAACTACAGCAAAGGGAAGTAGGGACTTGATCAGCTAGGATTAAGAACAACACAACAAATCCAGTATAAGATACATAATGAGAAAACAGAGGGAACAAGCTCCCTTACAAATATAATGAAACCAAAAGAGGAGATCAAAGAGAAGAGGCTGTAGCAGAGTCAACAAAGCTTCTTCGATGCCTGAAATCAGCGGCAACAGGGTTCTTAGTCCCTGGCTGGCCAATGTTAGTGTTCAAAGCCACTTTGCTACAAGTGAAATATTGCCTCCTAGGAGGCGCCACATCTGTAGTATGAGCATTAGAGATATGAACAACATTTTGGGAAGTAGGTTGTTTAGCACCAGAATGCCCTGTTTTTGCAAGTTTGGTTCTCTTACGCCTAGGGGATACATGCCTTTCTTCCAAAGACATTGCAACTTCAGTAGTCATTGGATCAATTGATGGGTCATCATGAGGCCTTTCACTATATGGTTGTTGTTTCTCAACCGCATCCGTATCAGCAGGAGGACTGGAACAGCTAGAGCGAACAAGAGCTTTAGAATAATGCCTTTTACGCTTGTGACCAGTCCCTTTGTTGCAAGTAGAAGCAGTATGCCCAAGAACTCTACATTTTTTACAGAAATGAGGTAGGGCTTCATACATAACCTGCTAAGTTAAGGATGAACCATTGGGCAAGACTAAATTAATAGAGGTAGGCAGGTTGGTAAGCATATCAATCTCTATAAGAACTCTGGCATATGAAAGCCGAGTCATGGAGGCAGTGGGAGTATCACATTAAATGGGTTTCCCAAGCATACTGGCTAGCTTTGAAAGGCAAATTAAAGAGCACATTGAAGAGGTAAGTTAGGAAATTGATTAGTACTTAAAAGTGCATTTTTATCAAGGTTCTATATCATTATTTTGCACTTGAAGTATCAATAACTCCTTAACTAAAGCATGTTTTATACTAACATATCTAATAATGTAAGATACCTTTAATTTATGGTAAATGTTCATCTTAAATGCAGGCCTATCACATAAATGAAAGAATTGATTGATGAGTTGAAGTACTGAAATTGAAAGGACAAAGAGATGGGCA
>Ga0325405_1004814_pt1 | contig 13730 bp, 10 predicted proteins | sample PopdelMetagenome_21_FD_205663 | JGI IMG/M metagenome (GOLD analysis project Ga0325405, IMG submission 205663) | Populus deltoides microbial communities from Bellville, Georgia, United States - Xylem-Control-R2 | ecosystem: Host-associated > Plants > Phyllosphere > Stem > Wood/Secondary xylem... | reverse complement strand
ACCTTGTGGTCACGCAACCCACAATCAAAATTGAGATCTGATCCTAGAAAGCTGAAATAGGTCTGATAGGAGTGTGACATAATGGAAACATGCCTCAAGGCACCAACACTATTGGAATGAGTAGGATGACGCCACGAAGCCAATTAATTTTCGATAAGTCAGATTCAGTTCATTTAAGAACTGAAGAATGCAAGAATCACTCTCACACGTTAAAACTCAAAAATTCATAAGTAAATATTCATCAATGGTTGCTGGAATTTTGGTTACACAAGTTTAAATAGTTCTTGAAAAATTAACCCTAATGGACCTCTTATGTGGACTTATATGAGGTCCACTCAAAACTGCCCTAAAAACCCTAAATTGAAAAGCCCATAACCTAATCCAAACAAGCCTTGGGTTGTACCTAACAAAATAAAATAAAGCTTCTAATATTAAATCCATGTTCTGCCATGCGAAGAAGAGAAGGAAATAAAATATTATAGAACTGATTGAAAGCTTATTTATAGCCTTCCATACAGCCTATTAATCCTAGAAACAAAAGGAAAATGTAGCCACTCATGTTGTTTCCAAGTTGTAGTATGATTCTTTTGTTTTTTTTGTTGTCCTCACCTCATGGCCCAAATAAGATTGTATTGGGCCCCTCTTGCACATGGATAAGATGTACTAGGGCCTCCTCTTGATACTCCAATGGACCCTTTAATTTTGACTTGGTCAAAACCTTCAATACCAATGCATTCAATGCCTCTTTCAATGTCTTTATCTTAGACCGAGTCATTGGACAATTTGAAACAAGTAATCTTTGCTAGTGTTTCTGGGTTGGTCCCCATCATCCCTCTCCTCGAAAGGATTCATCCTCGAATCCAAACCAGTGTCAAACAACGTAAGATCATCAACATTAAAGGTAGGACTAACATCATACTCACTTGGAAGATCAATTTTGTTTGCGTTGTCAATGATTCTCTCTAAAACCTGGAATGGATCATCACCACAAGGCTGTAATTTTGATTTTCTTTGGTTAGGAAATCGTTCCTTACGCATGTGCACTAAAACCCCATCACCGGGTTAGAAAACAACCTGTGTATGTGTCCCTTATTTCTTTTAGAAGCGTATAGTCTGCTTTTTTTTTTTTTCTATTTACAGTCAAACTCCCTCATGGAGTTGTCTCACCATCTTTACCTTCTTTTCACCATTTAAACTTACCATTTCTTCAAAAGGTAATGGAATTAAGTCCATGGAGTTAGTGGATTAAACCTATACACAATTTCAAAGGAGAAAAAGCCAGTGGTCGACTGCACATTTATATTATAAGCAAACTCAACAAAAGGCAAACTGAATTGGACCAGCCCAGAAACACCAGCAAGGACCTATTACATGTTCCAAATCCAATGACTCTGTCCAAAACAAAGGTATTGAAAGAGGCATTAAATGCATTGAGTGCAAGAGGGGTCCAACACAACCTTATTTGGGCCATGAGGAGAAGACAGCAAAGGAAACAAAAGAATCCTTCTACAACTTGGAAACAACATGGGTGGCATGGAAGGCTATATAATAAGCCTTGAATCAGTTCTATAATATTTTACTTCCTTCTCTTCTTCTCATGACAGAACATGGATTTAATATTGTGGGCTTTGTTTTATTTTGTTAGCTAAAGCCCAAGGCTTGTTTGGGCTTAATTAATACTTTGTTTTCTGTTACGATCCAAGGCTTGTTTGGATTAAGTTATAGGCTTTTCAGTTTAGGGTTTTGGGTCAGTTTTGAGTGCACCTCATTTAAATCCACATAAGGGGTCCATTAGGGCTAACTTTTCAAGAACTATTTAAACTCATGTAAGCTAAAATTTCGGCAGCTTGGATGATAATTACTTCTGAATTTTTCAGTTTTAACGTGTGAGAGTGATTCTTGCATTCTTCAGTTCTTGAACGAACTGAATCTGACTTATTGAAGATTAACTGGCTTCGTGGCGTCATTTTACTAAATCCAATAATGTTGGTGCCTTGGGGCAGGTTTTCATTGTGTCACACTCCTATCAGACCTATTTTGGTTTTCCGGGATCAGATCTCAATCTTGATTGTGAGTTACGTGACCACGTGATCACGAGGTTCGTATCAGAGCTAGGCTTCGAAACAAGGTCATATCCTTCTGTTATTTTTTTTTGTGTTCCTTTAAGTTTTTCAATGTTTGCGTCAATCTTTTTGTTCTTCGTGTCTGTGTCATCTAAACAAAAAACAAAAAGGCTTATATTTCATCTTGTTACTGTCTCTAATCATATCAGTAAATTAAGATAGGGATTAGTTGAAATTTGAAGGATCATTCAATTTTTTCCGCAGAAACACAGCTCTTGGTGAACCATAAGCAAACCACCACGGAATTAATTGAAACTTCATATTCCGTCTATTGGGGGTGAGATCGCATCATATGTCAACTTTGGGCTTATTCTGACATCGGCTTCTGGAGGTTTTAATTGGGGGTTCAATTCTGCCGCAAACTGATCATACAAGGGGTTTGGGTACCTAGACATAAAAGAACGATCTATAAATTGATATTTGTTGTTGGTTTAGTATTATAAAACTAAACTTTGAATTTGATGTCATTTCAAGATTGTTTCGTCTGGGTTTCAATTCTGTTACGTAAAAATTGCGTAACCGGTTAGATTGGCGTCAAGTTTCAAAACATGATCATTACTGTTTATTTTTGTCCAAATCTTTTTGCTTCTATTCTAATATTCGCTTCTGTTTTATTTTGTGTCTTCATTTCGTCCACAATTCATACGAATTTGCATTGCTACTCTCAAAATCATAATTGTAGTTTTGTTTTGCTTTGTTTTCAGTATATTTATTGATTCTTGAGCTTGAAAATTATAATTAGAGTGCACTGCAAAGGCTATTGACTTTGATTTGTTGATTTCAGTTCCTAAAGAACTAAAAGAAAGCAAGTTGTGAGGTAAAAGGCGTAGGGAGCGGATTAGAGTGAAAAGCCTTGATTTTTTTTTGTGTAATACACGAGAGGTGTGAGGATATATTTTGTGCTGCTAACCAAATTTTGCAGATTCAAATAATATCTGAAAACAACGAATCAGCTACACAAAATGCCGATGTAGCTTTCCAATTGCGAGCCATAGGCGCCAGCAACTTGAGCTGTTGTCTAAAACGTACAAGGATTTGAAAGATGAGGTGAATTCAATAAAGCAACAGAATAGTGGGGTTGATCGCCGAGTAAATACTGTCCGTATGGCCGTACAGAATGTCAGATCTGATTTTGAAGAGTTTGTTGACGAAAACACAGATGCAAGTGCAGATGACTATGATTGTGCATCTGCTGGTCAAGGAATCAGGTTTGGACCGAACAGGGCTAGGAGCAATGTGAATTTTCATGGCATGGGCACTGATGAAGATATGGATAGGGACTTGGACACCATTAAACTGAAAATTCCTAATTTTTAAGGTAAAAACGATCCCGGAGCTTATTTGGAGCAGGAGAAATTGATAGATTGGATTTTTGATTGCCATAGCTATTCAGAACAAAAGAAGGTGAATTGGTGATAATTGAGTTTACGGAGTATGCATTGATTTGGTGGGATCAAATTGTAATCAGTAGGAGGAGGAATGGGGAGCGACCCGTTCAGATTTGGGGGAAGATGAAAGTCTTAATGAGGAGATGATTTGTGGGTCTTACCCTTACTGGGCACTTATGGGTTTGACATGCGTTTTTACGTTTATGTTCTTGCCATGAACTTTGCTTTAGGTGGTTGATTTCGATGTCATTTTTCTTTAGGCACTTATAACTTAAAAACATCAATTTATTGGTTTTTTTATGTTTGTTTCCTTTGTTTCTTTGTTTAATAAAATCAAATAATTGTGGTTTTTATTTGATTATCATGATGACCCAGCTCTAAAATCTTGCTTAACAAATTTCACATATGTTTATGCCTTTAATTGGAACCTTGTTTTTTAAATCAGATTTTTAGGTTCTATCTTCGTGTTCTTCATTAGATTCAAACTAAGAATCTTGTTAGATCTTCTAATTTTTGTTTATGTTGCTAGACTTTGTTTATGGGTTTGGGCTCGAAAGCCCAACCCAAGTATCTGGGCTGAGTCCATTCTCCATAAAGCTATCTTTGGCATGTTCGTTTTTATCTAAGGAAAAAAAATGTTTTTTTGTTTGTAAGGTGTGTTTGCCAAACACGATTTAAGGTCGTGTTTGGCGATTTACGCCCACTATTTTTTCTAGTAATGTTTGTTTTCTTATTATTTATGCTTTTGCAAAACAGACCCTAAATAATTTCAACAATATTGAAAAAAATTCGAGGACTATTTTAAATTTTTTTGTAGGATCTTTTCATGTTTTTCAACCATTTTATTTAATATTTGGGTTGTAGAATTATACTATAAGATACTGACTCGGTATTAAATCTACCTTCTTTTCCTTTAAATTTTTTTTAAAAATACAAAACAATATATAAATTCCTTATGCAAACAATATGTTTTTATTTATGTGTAATGACCAAATTCTAAAATCCTTATGCATACTTCATAAAAATAAAAGTTAAAAATTTATATTTTTATCATATTTAAAAAAACACGAAAAATAAAATATAATAATGAGTATAACAAGAGGTTTGTGATTATCCATTAAGATTTGATCAAAATCTCAAAAAAACCATAAAAAATTTGTTTAATTAATATTTGAATTATGAATTTTATAAAGTAATGCATATTCTCATTATTAAACTAATTGAATTGACAAGAATAAACCTTTAGTTTTTTATGCTTTAGAAAGGTTAGGTTTTAGCTAGATAAGATAAGGATTTCCTTACTGAGAAGAACTTTTCTTAAATCTTAGACATAGTAATGAATAGAAACATGACTCGGATAAATAAAAAATGCAACTTACCTTTAGGGATGATAAATAAACAATGCAACTTACCTTTAGGGATGATACGTCCTCCCTATATACAAATATTCTCCTTATCCAGACTCTAAAATCAGTTAGGGTTCCTGGTGATCAAAATATCAGGTGGTGACTCTATCCTTTTTTTACTAATAAATGACAAGAATTTCTTGTTCTTTTCACCCAAAACATGAAAATCATGATCTAAGAGAATAATTGTCGCAACGCCACATACGTGCAACAAAAGTAATGCTAACAAAATTAATTTAATTTATAATCAAATATTAATAGTTACAAAAATTGTGTTAACTTGCATAATTGTGAAATGCTCACCATTATACAATAATATTTTTTTTTGATAAAGTAAGTATATTAACCAAAAGAAAACAAAAAACTACATTAAAGGTGGCCCACAAGCAAGGATAGTCGGACATGACTGCCTAACCAAAAACTCCAAAAAAAACATATGCCCTAAAGTAAGGCTAAGAGGATATTACCTCAAATCGTAGTCACTAAAGTCCAATTAAAACTATGTTAACGAAACAAACACAAAGAAAATTGGGGCATACCCTAAGGTAATGCTAAAAGGCCATGCCCTCAAAAACCAAAACAAGAGAAATCATCTAGAGTCGAAAATGTTGTCAACAAACCTCCACGCAATATGAATATCCAAAGAGGCCATATTACAATAAATGTTAACTTTCATAACTATACACTAAACAACATCATTATAAACAACTGAAGCATTGCAAAGAGCCTTTGATGCGAACCTCATGATCACGTGGTCACGCAACCCACAATCAAGATTGAGATCCGATTTCGGAAAGCCAAAATAGGTCTGATAAGAGTGTGACACAATGGAAACCTGCGTCAAGGCACCAAATCTATTAGATTGAGTAGAATGACGTAACGAAGCTAGTTATTCTTCGATAAGTCAGATTCAGTTCGTTCAAGAACGTAAGAATCACTCTCACGCGTTAAAACTGAAAAATTCAGAAGTAATTATCATCAAAGCTGCCGAAATTTAGGTTACATGTGTTTAAATAGTTCTTAACAGTAACCCTAATGGATCTACCCTTGTGAGCTGAACTGACCCCCATACAAAACTAACCCAAAAACCCTAAACTGAAAAGCCCATAACCTGATCCAAACAAGCCTTGGATCCTAGCTCAAAACAAAGTTTTAATTAAGCCCAAACATGAAAGAAAATAATAAAAATAACTAATGTGTCATTATATACCACTAGCCCTACTTTCCTTGTGTAGATAGGATGAATAAGGAATCCTTATAAGAAAAGGATTCTGAAACATTAATGAATCATTGCCACACTTGGAGATTATATTGCAGCTCATTAAAGATCCTTGTGGAACTAGAAAATTCCCAAAACCAGCTGCCATATCCTTGTAGGAAAATAATCATAACCAAATAGAAAGTCCACAAGTCAAATGGAAGTAAATAATAAAATTCATACAGCCTCTGTTGACCAGTATTTTGGTGCCTTTCCGAACTCCGTTGACCTGCAATTTCAACCCATAGTAGGACAACATGTCTGGAGAGTCCACATAGTATTTTAGGCCGACCAACGGTCGGATTGAGAATTATTATTGTTGTCGTAAACCTCCAATTGTTGCGCTTTTTACGCCAAAATTCGAATCTGACCTTACTTGGGTCGTATCACAAGGCTGAACCGTATCATTCCCTCCATCTTCAAGAAGATTCTCCCTCGAATCTTGAATAGGATTAGTAGCGACTTCTGTAGCCTCTTGTTTAAGCCTTCAGAATTCCCTAATTGCTAACACATTTCTCCAACAACATTGGATAGAAGTAGTGACTGACAAGAATTTCAAATAAACACGCCATACTAACCACTTGAGTATATAATTTTGAATGATAACCACAACGGCTCCCCTTCATCTTTCATTCTTTTAGTGTTGTACCTCTTTTTCCCATGAAGCTTGAAGATCATAGAATAATCTTCTACACTTATCAACTTCTCGTTCTAAAACCACCAAACCATGGCTTAGTTTTTCGCATCGTTGATTTACAATCCTCCTCTGTTCCCCCTCCCTTGGTGAATACATGACACAAATAGGGGGGAAAAAACAAGAAGAAGATGAAGACAAGAATAGAGTTTATAACAGGAAGAACACTGATTTAGACTCGAGATTACAAATCTGACTTTTGTTTGGACCAAAACTGATCGAAAACAAACAAATATGAAATTGATGAGAATGACTCAAACAACAACCAAATATGATGACAATATACTGGAAGGAACAAAATCAACAAAAACAAAACAAATTTTGAAAGACAACACAAAACAAACCGTTATAACAAGACAAAACCTGATTCTGGAAACTAATGAAAACACAATCCAAATAACCTTGAATTTAATATATAATATTAGGATACCAAGAAAACAACAAATCTCAGTTTATAGGTCATTCTATGATGTCTAGGTACCCAAACCCCTTGTATGATCAGTTTGCCGCAGAATTGAACCTCCAATTAAAACCTCTAGAAGCTGATATCAAAATAAGCCCAAATTTAATATATGGTGTGATCTCATCCCCAATAATGAAATATGAAGTTTCAATTGATTCTAAGGTGGTTTGCTTATGGTTCACTGAGAATAGTGTTTCTGCGATAGAATTGAACCTCGAATTAAAACCTTAAACAAGTAATATCAGAATAAGCCCAAATTTTACATATGATGTGATCTCACCGCCAATAGACTGAATATGAAGTTTCAATTGATTCCAAGGTGGTTTTCTTATGGTTCTCCAAGAGTTGTGTTTCTGCGGTAAAAATTAAATGATCCTTCAACTTTCGACTAATCTCTCTCTCTCTCTTTCTTTCCTTTTTTTTTTAATATATTGATATGATTAGAGACGGTAACAAGATGAAATATAACCTCTTTTTTTTAGATGAAACAGACACGAAGAACAAGAAGATGGACGCAAACACTGAAACACTTAAAGGAACACTAAAAAAATGAAAATAACAGAAGGATATGACCTATGTTTCGGAGCCTAGCTCTGATACCAATTGATGCGAGCCTCATGATCACGTGGCACGCAACCCACAATCAAGATTGAGATCCGATCCCGGAAAGCCAAAATAGGTCTTATAGGAGTGTGAACACAATGGAAACCTGCCCCAGGCACCAATACTATTGGATTGAGTAGAATGACGCCACGAAGCTAGTTATTCTTCGATAAGTCAGATTCAGTTCGTTCAAGAACGTAAGAATCACTCTCACGCGTTAAAACTGAAAAATTCAGAAGTAATTATCATCAAAGCTGCCGAAATTTAGGTTACATGTGTTTAAATAGTTCTTAACAGTAACCCTAATGGATCTACCCTTGTGAGCTGAACTGACCCCCATACAAAACTAACCCAAAAACCCTAAACTGAAAAGCCCATAACCTGATCCAAACAAGCCTTGGATCCTAGCTCAAAACAAAGTTTTAATTAAGCCCAAACATGAAAGAAAATAATAAAAATAACTAATGTGTCATTATATACCACTAGCCCTACTTTCCTTGTGTAGATAGGATGAATAAGGAATCCTTATAAGAAAAGGATTCTGAAACATTAATGAATCATTGCCACACTTGGAGATTATATTGCAGCTCATTAAAGATCCTTGTGGAACTAGAAAATTCCCAAAACCAGCTGCCATATCCTTGTAGGAAAATAATCATAACCAAATAGAAAGTCCACAAGTCAAATGGAAGTAAATAATAAAATTCATACAGCCTCTGTTGACCAGTATTTTGGTGCCTTTCCGAACTCCGTTGACCTGCAATTTCAACCCATAGTAGGACAACATGTCTGGAGAGTCCATATAGTATTTTAGGCCGATCCAATGGTCGGATTGAGAATTATTATTATTGTCGTAAACCTCCAATTGTTGCGCTTTTTACGCCAAAATCCGAATCTGACCTTACTTGGGTCGTATCACAAAGCTAAACCGTATCAGCCTTTCCATTTAGCCTAACATTCCTCTCCCTCCAATTATAGTATATACTACAATAGCTAACATCATAACAATAACCAAAGACTGAAGCGAGCTACCTCTACCCAGGATATAAATCCATATAAGGGTACTAGCCCAAGGACGATAATTGAAAGGAATGAGGCATTTAGAGCAAAGTTCATACCAAATGTGCTAAAGAAAGGGCAACATAAAACAAGTGATTAATAAGACATGTTTATGCCATACAAGTTTCCACCACTCTACTTTGCTCAGAAAAGAGCGAAAAGCATTCCAAGCATAACAAATGAAGAAAATACATGTATGAGCATTCTTCCAGCAAATAATATTACGCCTCTTATCAGCCGGAAGAAAAGAAACTGGGGTACATCTAGCAAGCTCAATTCACTCTCCACTCCTGACCATCTATAATTAAGCTCCCTTAGCATCTCTATCCAAACCAAAATCAACAATAATTATTTCCTTGAAAATAATATTATTTTGAAAAAATTATTCTTACTCTCCTATAATTTAGTTATTTTTTCATCTTATTTCTACTCTTTAAAAAATTATAATTTGTATTTTAGATCAATTTAATTTTTAAATTTAAATAAAAAATAAATTTATTCTCGTATATAATATGACATGAATAACTAAAATTAACTATTCACAATCCAATTCCAATATCTGCTTAAAATTCACCTTCAAATAACTATAGCTCCAGCAAGAGAAAAATAGAAGGTTGAATTCACAACAGCTGACCACAAAAAAGACACCACCTCTATTTCACCTTTCACCATTACTGTTTATCTCAACAACCCCATTTATCTGCCCCAACATCTAGGCTTTTAGCTTGACTTAATTCACGAAAGAGAAATGACCCCTGGATTACCACCACTTGCTTGTCATCGTGATTGCTAGTGAATCCAAATCTGTGTTGTTATGCTATACTTGCCCTTGCATCTTTACAGTGATTATCGGGCTATTATCCCGTAGTCTTTTTTCTTTTTAATTAATTAAATCCCATGTATTTTCTTTCTCACCACCCATCGTTTTGGCTTTCTCTTTGCCACCTGGGATTACTAGCTTCAGAGCTTCATAGATATTTTCTTCATTAACAGTACTTCGCGCTTGCACTTTTGGTTCATTAAAAAAGGTATGTTCTCCCATTGCCATTAAAGGAACCCTTTACGGCCTCTCCCTTAGCTACCTCTCTCTTGGCAAAGAAGAGATGAAAAACCCATTCCTTTGTGCTTTGGAATATGAGCTTACTGGATCCATTACCCTCAGCGGCCTCTTAACAATTTCCGCAATCCTTCCCATTAATTGACAAGAAGTTTTATGTTACCAACTAATGCGTATCACGTCACTGACTACGATGAATTAAATTTGATCTCATATCTACGTATCTTTGTGGAGGAGAAGACGAGTTGGGTACCTAGGAAAGGAGAGGAAATAATATTAGAGAAAGAGACGCAATTTTATAATTTTAAGATTCAAGGACTCTTCAGACAATATAATATTAACTTATAGTGTAGTTTTTTTATTTTATTTTTACTTACCCTTAATCTTTTAAAAAATTATTATTTATATTATTTTTCATAGTAAAATAAATTAAACAATAAAATAGTTTAAGATCGCGAGATATAAAATTTTAGAATGTAAATTATAATTTTTTAAAATATGAAGGATAAACATAAAAACAACTAAACTATAAAATAATTAGGATGATTTTTTTTAATTTAAATTATCTTATTGACTTATTTTTAGTAAAGATGTAAAGAGTTATATTTGTTTTGACCTTAAATATATAATATAATTTTTAAAAGAAGGGAAACAAAGCGAAAATATGACTAAATTATAAATTGTTTTAAAACTTTACCCGTCTAGTGGATTGATCTATGATCTCAGTGACTCAGGACGTATGTCAGGCTGAGATTCAATAAAAATAAATGGATAATTAACCTGGGATGACTTGGTCAAAAACTTGGGTTGACTTATGACACGGTTAAGAACAAAAAAAACATTGATTTTTTTTAATTTTTTTAAAATAACATTATTTTTATTATCCGAGTTAACTCATTTAAATAGTAATTCTAGACTTATCCTGAATCAACTTCTGAATTGATTTTAAAAACTATAAAATTATGGAAAGAATAGCGTAATGTTTTTCTATTTTCAGATATTATTGACTAAAAACATGATTAATCTCATCCTTCCATTAAAAAGAAAACTAGTATATTATATATTGATTTTGCTATCACATATGGATTATACGTTCATGGACTTCAATTGCCCATTATTTTTAACTTATCTTTGTGTGAGAGTTTGTGTTTAAAAATGAAACTTGTATAATTTATACCTATGAGTTTGTATTTAATAATAGAACTTGTATAATTAATTTGATTTTTAATCAAATACTTCCTTATTACACACCTTGATATTAGCAACTAAAAAACCAACCACGTATCTTACAAGGTTAATATTAAACACAAAATCAAGATTTTACGAGGGTATCTCTAAATGGTCAAGCAAATAAGGGCTAATCTGGAAGATTCTATGATATTGAATCCTCCTAGCTAATGAAAATAAAATAAAAAAAAGTTCTCTTTTATCCTGAAAATATATATGGTGCTAATGAGTCTTTCCTCAATTCTCGGACAAAAATGTCACTCGGGTGCAAGAAGGTAATCAAAATACTGGGTTATTTTCATAGAAGAACTAGAGAAAAGAAGGTTATAAATTAAAATTAAAATAATAAAATAAAAATAATAGCCATCAATAAAACATTGTGGCTTATGAGGCAAAATATTGTCTATTAGCATAATGTTAGCTTTTTTGTCTCTTTTTTTTTCCACTTTGATCACCAAATTGTTTTTTTTTTCTAGATTTATCCTTTAATGTTGGATAGATTGAAATTTTGATTTGATGATTTAATTTTATTTGTCTTTGATGTGTTTATTATGGTTTTTTAAAAATTCTCGGCATCATGTCGGTGTTTGATTTCACAAAACATAGATCAATTTGGTTGTTTGCAAAGAATTAAAGATGAGGGGACCAAAATTGAAAACAATGAACAATGGCAGGCTTTTTGTTTTTTTTCTTAAATCAGTGTCAACCCTGGTCTTCTTTTTTTTTTTCTTTTTGCCTTCAATCATCAATTTTTTTTCTTGTCAATTAGATCCTTCAATGTTGTGTTGATTGGAATTTAAGGTTAATGGTTTGTTTTGGTCTGCTTTTTATGTAGTAATCTAAAAAAAATCTCATAATTTTCTTGGTACTCAATTTCACAAAGAATAATCCAATTTTTATTGTTTGTGAAAAATTAAAAATCAGGAGATTGAAATTGTATCACAAAAAAATTAAGAGGTCATTTAAAAAAAAAATTATGCACCACCTTTTCTATAAATTTCTTTTTTGGTTTTTTGTTTCCTTGAGTTTGGAGATTAAATGGATTGATCCAAAATTTTATTTTTTCTCGCATTTCAGTCCCTAAGTTGAGAAGGGAGAGAGATAGTCTTCAAATTATAATGAGTAGAGATCTTAGTTGACAAACATGCACTTTTCCGCGACGAAACTCGTTATTATTAGTGTCAACAAGTTTCATTCGACGATAAAAGTTTTATTTTGACATTTTTTTACCTTTATCTTTTTTTATTAACGTGGGTGTCCAGGCTAGTTTGGGCGCACCTCGACTAATCCCACGGGTCCTAAAATTAATAATCATGTAAGCATCTAGTTGTCCTGAGAGAACTTGAACTCGTGACCAATTGAACTACCCCTCAAGGGTTTTTTTTCCCTTTATCTTGCCAAAGAAAGTGTTGGGTTTCTTTTTTTATTCATGTTGATTTTTCATTTTTAAACCAATAAAATGCTAATTTAAGACCATAAATGGGTCTATTAAGATCCACATGGTGTTTATTTGATATTTTCCAATGAAAATGGGGTTTTAAACCCTTTCGATGCCTAAAATGTAGCTACCTTATTTGTTTTTTTTCCTAAAATATAGGTGATACAAATCAAGTCAAATATAAAATTTGGCCTTAAAATATATATTGACTAGTTTTATGAGATCGGGAATATCTCTCAAGCCACTCATCGGAACGAGCTGAAAATTTACAGGGAGATATTAGACACATGGAACTATTGGTAAATATTCAAGTCAAATAGAGTTTAAGAACATATTATTTTAAAGGGTTGAAGTTACTAGATAAATTTGTCAGACTAAACATTTGCATATTGTTTAGGACATATAGAGCTACATGTGGGATTTTTATGTGATTCAAGTTGGTTTGGAAACTAGACATCTCAAGTTTTTTAAACATATGTGGTAGACCTATTAATTCATCAAAACAAGAGAGAATGAAGTGTTTGAAGTAAGGACTGAAAAATCTACCAGGAATGTGTGAAAATTAGAGATTCGGGCTATATGGAGGAATTTTGACGTGAAGACTTTGTTTTTATTATCCTATTTTATTTATTTATTCAATTTGAATAATTACTTTTAATTTTGGTTTGTTCTGATCCATTAAACATTGTTTAGAAATTTATTTCATTATTGAACTTATGTTAGTTGATTACTAGTTTAGGTCCATTAGCTTGCATCACAAAAGGGGTCTATTAGGGTTGGTTAAAGGGGACTATATTATGTTTTTTAGCTGCAAATTTCAGCAGCAAGTTTGAGAATAAATGATGTGCCGTGAATGATTCGAAAAATCGGTAACAATGAATCTGACCAAAATGGATGAAGGATGGGTCTGGTTGTGTTGTCTTTTTTTTGGTGTTTAGGCTGGATTATAGTGATTTTAAGGTAAATAAGATGGGGGATAGACTAGAATGATACTTTGATAAGTCGATCTGGACG
>Ga0325405_1004801_pt1 | contig 13750 bp, 15 predicted proteins | sample PopdelMetagenome_21_FD_205663 | JGI IMG/M metagenome (GOLD analysis project Ga0325405, IMG submission 205663) | Populus deltoides microbial communities from Bellville, Georgia, United States - Xylem-Control-R2 | ecosystem: Host-associated > Plants > Phyllosphere > Stem > Wood/Secondary xylem... | reverse complement strand
TTTTATTTTGATATTTTACTTGTATTCTCTATTTATATATGATTATTAAATCCAATTCAATTCTGTCTCTAGCTACTATTTTATATTTTATTCTGCTGCCTGTAATCGTCTTTTTTTTTACTGAAAGAGTATCTAAACGGTAAGGAGCAGTTAAATTTGTTTGTTTTTCTACGGATAAGAAACTAAAAAGGAAATTCTTTCTTGTTTTAGATAAGGGCAATTCCGTCAATAAAGCAAAATAACAAAACGATAGTTTTTAGTTGTCCTTTCTTACCTTTCTACACTTTAATTTTAGGTAGGTGATGATATCATATGATAAGAAAGGATTTGAGGTTATTTCTTCTCACACACAACACCATAAACTTCGTTACAATTCTCTCCGGCCGGTGACTGGAGAAGACTTCCGGCGAAATAGAGAAGTAATTCTTGCAGAGATACAGAGTGGTTTGTTGTCACTATATTGATATCTTTCATGGTCAATAGAGAAAGCGAGAAATAAAGAGTGTTTGTTTTTTGAAGGAAAAAGAGAGAGAAAATGAATGACAATAGTAATGGAAGAGGAGGGATAGGAAGTGTTGAGAGTGAATATATAAGAAGACATCACAAACATGGTGATCTTGCTGACCATCAGTGTAGTTCCGCTCTTGTCAAGCACATCAAAGCTCCAGTTCATCTTGTAAAGTTTTCAACTTTTTTTTTTCCGGTTTTCCTTTTAATTTTCTATATTTGTATCCATGTGCTGTATGTATTGATATGTATGTGTGTGTGTCTTTTGTTTTGGATTTTGGTTTCTGGGTTTTCTTTATATTGGTCATTGCTTTGGTTTTAAGTGTGTTTTGTATGTGAAGATTCTGAAAGTGTGGTTTTTTATTTTTATTTTTGGATTGGTCCTGATCTATGATCATGTTTCCTTTTTTAGTTTAGATGACTGTCTATTGACTATGGAGTTGTTTTTCTCGTTTTTTGTGTCTTTGATTAATGAACCTCTTCCTTCGACTTCTGTTTGGATGCTAAGAAAAGTCAGGAAAAGAGGAAAGAGATAATTATTCATTTTTTGGATGTATAATTACAATGTTTACAGTTCAATACTTCAATTTAACATTTTGGTTTGGAATATGCAAGTATCGGTCTTCTGTTTTTTTGTTTCCTCTCGAATTCAATGAAACACAAATTTCTTTCTTAAAATCAGTTTTTTTTTTTTGTTTTCTTTCTTCATTATGATTTCTTGAAGTCTTTGTCAGGCACAGCTGTGAATTTTCCATTTTGCCACTCTTTTCTAAACTGTACTGTTTAGGCTCTTGGAAAATCATGGAACTGAAGAATCAGAAGTTTGAGTTCTGTCCAATAGAAAAATGTTAAAGTTTGAAGTAAAGAAAACCAGGCAGTCCACTACAATTTAATTAATTGAAACTATTCATTTAGTTGTTCCTTTTCACTTTTTAATTGGGACGAATAACGTGAGATGTGCCATGGATGTCTTTTTCATGCACTGTTCTTACCAGACATCTGGATGGTTTGTATTAGAGAATCATTTCGAAAAAAGGATGCATGTTAAAGGGGATTCAATTGCGGAAACGATTTGCCCTTCAAGAATATCTCGGATTCTATTCTCGCTGGAATTTGATAGTTAACTAATTTCATTTAGTTGTTTTTTTATGGTTTACTTATTCCAGAAATATTCCTTCTATCCAATAGGTTTGGTCATTGGTGAGGAGATTTGATCAACCACAGAAGTACAAGCCTTTCATCAGCAGGTGTGTTGTGCTGGGAAATCTTGAGATTGGGAGTCTTAGAGAAGTAGATGTTAGGTCAGGGCTTCCTGCCACCACAAGTACTGAAAGATTGGAACTTCTGGATGATGATGAACATATCTTCAGCATCAGGATAGTTGGCGGGGATCACAGACTTAAGGTAAGGAATCCACTGGATCTTTGCTTTTTCTTGATGTATATGTTCGATCTCTATTTCCTGTAAATTTGTTTTAGATTCCTGAAAAGTTCAAATTTTGCTGCACCCTCTGCCTTGTGAGGAATTCTCAAGTTCACGCGCCTATCTTGTACATATCATGAGTCTGTAGGAGAGTTGATTTGTTGCCATTCAATTTGCAATAAGAGCATGTTTTTGAAATTTAGGTCTCTGAGGTTGACATGTTTTGAAGTTATACTCTTGAATATTTCCACTTGAATGGAATCCAAAACAGAACTAGGTTTTGCTTTCTGTCATTGTCTGCTTCCAAGTTACAGAGACTATTGTTAAATTGTTTAGAAATATGATTGTTTTATATTGGTAGGTAGTTGCAATTGAGTGACATATTGAAAGTCTCAGTTCTCTGTTCTCTTTCGCAATTCTTGATTTCTTCGATCTCTCCTTTCTTTTCTTGCAAAGCCAAACGAACCCAACTTGGTTTTGATTTTTCTTTGCCCCAGAACTATTCTTCAGTCATCTCCCTCCATCCAGAGATCATTGATGGACGGCCAGGGACCCTGGTGATTGAGTCTTTCGTGGTGGATGTGCCCGATGGGAATACGAAGGATGAGACATGCTACTTTGTCGAAGCTTTAATCAAGTGCAATCTCAAATCACTAGCTGATGTTTCAGAGAGCCATGCAGTGCAGGACCGAACTGAGCCCATTGAGTGTATGTAAAAAGATTCCAGACCAGAGATGTGGTGGAGGCTACAGTTGTGAAGGATGAAGCTACCGGGGCATTTGTATCTAGGAGGCTCTAGAGACCGACTGGCAGCAGTAGTATTTTCTTCCATCTTTCAGACACTCTTGCACTCTCTTTCTTTGTAATTGTTGTGTCCTCTCTTTCATTGTTAAATCTACATGCTGAATATCTTCAGTAGCTCATGAACCACACACTCTTACAAGTTACTCATGCTTGTTAATGAAAATGGACAGAAAAAAGAAGAAGAAAGACCAGGCTCACTTTCTTGATGATATAAGAGGGTTTTGGTCATGGTGCCTTACTGCATGTTTGTATAAATTGATGCTGGAAAGAGTCGGCATTTCATGTTTTTGCTTTTTACCTTGTGTTTAGGTGCAAAATACGCTAGAAGTTTGGTAAAATGAACATCTAGAACAGCTGTAATTTAAGACAGGGAGGATGTGATGTCTTTTTCCTAGTAATTTCAATTACAATTTACAGGTTTTGCTACAGTTAGACATAGTCATTGCTGTATCCATATATTGTCTAGTGGTGATGAAGCCTGTAACATGGGGAATGGCAGGAAAGTAGAGGTAATTTCTTGTGGGCTTATATGTGCCTTTAACCTTTGAACACGATTCTATTGTCCTGTCAAACATCTTAATATCTTGAATTGAATTATAAAAATTAAGCACAAGCTTTGAAAAATGTGTTAGTAATATAAAAATTAAGTTTCTGGGTAGAGATAGGGTGTTTATATTTATTCTTGATTCATGATTATCATGTGAAATAGTTCAAATAGTAGGAGATAAAAGTTAATGATAATAAATTAAAAATTGCTTATTCAAAACTTTTTTTATTTCTAATTTAATCCCTTTACATTAATTACTTGCGATTAAGCTTGATTGATCTTATATAAAAGTTTTGATGTTAGGTTAATGCTTGAGTTAGCAAAGAAAAATTCAACTATACAATTTTAAACTAAAATGGATATTCAACTTTTGTTTTTTTTAAGAAATAATATCTTTATCTTAATTTCTCTACTAAAAGATTTGTTACTATTTATTTTTCACGTACAATTCTCAATTTATTTTATTTAACATACTTTATTTTTATAAGATTTTTTTTTACAATAAAAAACTATTTCTTTCCACAGCATAACACGGTTCAAGCTAGTACCAACTAGTATTAAGTATAGATGTTGGATGCTGATCAATAAAAGACAAAAAGAGTTATGATTGTTATCACCGGTTCTATTTTACAGCCTTTTTTTTTTAATTGCAAAAAAAATAATTTTTTATTTCATGAAAAATTTTCTTTTATTTTGACCTAAAATGCCCTATGATGTCAATACTTCAAAAGAATATCAAATGCTCAAAAACTTTCTGGATGGAGAATATATATATTTTCGAGTATCTATGGGTGAGAAACCGAAAGGATGGGCACGAAAGAGAAAGGAATATTTTATATTAATTAAATTTAGCAAACGTCAAGGCTTTTGTCACAATCCATATCATAGATTTTTGTTCTTTTATTATTTAAAAAAATGGCAGCTAGAGGCATCTAAGTAATTGATCGTCGTGCACGCTTCCCTGCACAGAACATCTCAATTTCAGATGCTTTCTCTACAAATACAGTTAACAAATATCACGACTGGTTATTTATAATTTTAGCAGAGATTGAAACTCGGATGTATGCAAATCAAGTTGAAATATTCTAAATCTTCAGTTTCGTTATAAGTTTCTTCAATCCAAACAAAAATTTATAGTTTAGCTCTCTGGTCCTCCGCTAGGCTTGATTCTCTGTTTTCCCACCGAGTGGTTTTGCCCAGTATCATTAAACTAGTCTTGATTTCACAGATTAATCCGGTTGTCATTAACTGTCTTGATTTCACAGATTAATCCGGTTATCTGCTGACTGGCGAATCAGGCTGGATTTTATATTGAACAAGATAAAATTTGACCCGAACAAATTCGAATGACCGGCAAGTCAATCTGCGTCCCGATTAGATTCAGAACTTCTAATATGACATCCCTTTTTACCATCTTATGCTTTGTGATGGTCATTAATAGAAATAACAATTCTTTGTTGACAGGACAGTGTAGCTTCCATGAGAGCAGAACAGTCAAGACAACTTCTAATAAATCAATGAAAGAATCAAGATTTCTATTTTTATTATTTATCATGCTTGTAGGCATTTTTACACTGAGTTACGTCCAACTTTTATTTCTTCGACAGCTTCTCTCATGTGAAATAGCTATTAATACAATAAGAGATCCATCCAATCTGGCAGCGCCCTAATCCAGAGACACCAACAATTCTCCATGTAAAAAATGTAATGAAACTCTCCATCATAACCATGTACTTGTATACATTCTGCTTCATAATATAACAAGGGAGCTTTCCGACACGTGTTATGGTGTCACTTCTGCTGCCAATATCTGGATTGTGCGTGGAGCTTTTTAGTCACATTTTCTAGGTTAGAAAACATAGAACGGATGATTGAACAGAAAGGAATATATCAATCTTGACTAGAATCATGAGACAGAAATGTGAGGGGAAATCTTAAGGGAATACCATGAAGCCTGCCCTGCCTATAACATCGAATATTATATGTTCAAAATTTTACCCACAATTTCGGGGTAAACATTCAGATGAGACATGTAAGAAATAGAACACGATCTGTCATTGCTGGCTCTGCCGGCTCTGTCGTTATGGGAGAGCTTGTTGGATGCTTGGGGTTTATGAATATAATTTCTATCCCACCGTATCTATGTATGGAACATGAAAGGGGAGAATTAGAGAGGGATTGATGAATAATCACCTGTACTGCTTTAAATATACTGTACAGAATCTCCCCCCATGGTCGATTAGAGTGCATGATCAAGCCATTACAAACTCCCCTTCTTCTTGCTCTACCTCTTGTTGCTCAGGTTGCCGTCCTTCCTGGTAAGGAAGAAGAATACGCTTTATTTCTTCTGCGCTTAGTGTTTCGTACTCTAAAAGAGCATTTGCTAGTGCATGTAATGCCTTCTCATGCTGCAAAAAATCAAACAAAAAATCAGTGACTGCTAGAATTTACAATACAGAAAGTTGTATTAACATTGCCTATTTGAGCACTGACGGCACTTTGCCTACTTGAGCACTGAACATTGCCTATTTCCACAAAATCAACCCACTTAAGCTTGCAAGAGAGCCTTCAAGATACGAGTAGACAACTTCAACAGAAGGTTCAGGCATAAAAAGGGCCTGTCACTCAAGTGAACTAATTCTAAAAATTAGAAAAGTCAACTATCAACAACAAAGCTCATGTAGAAAGTGTATGCAGGAACAAGAACAGAAAGATTTTAACTGATGACAGATTCATAACTTTCCACTCCATATAATGTTTGCTCAAAATGAATGCTTTCCAAAATTTCCTAAGGAAAATTGCTGGAAAGAGAGTATACAAGGAATGTTTCATGTCCCCTTTTCTAAGCTCCATTAACACGATGTGCCCAGTGCAAATTTTACCATTGGGAACAAAACACAAAACAAGAGGACACAATGCCCAATAGACATGGATGTGTCCTTTTCAAAAACAAAATACTGAATCATAAGAACAAACCTTCTTCAGCAAGGCTTTCACACGATCATATGCTTCTCTTAAGAGTTTCACCACCTACAGAATGGACCAAACAAATCACACAATCATTCCAAACCATGACCACAGATTCACCCAAAAAAAGTCCATAAACAAGACTAGGGATTCAAAAAACATACTTCAGCATCAACACGTGACTGCATTTCTGAACTTGATCTTTCTTTAATATGTACTGGTCCAATTGCTTCGCTCATCCCACAATTTGATACCTTACATAGCATTAAGCAATCAGCATTAATATGCATTTTGTGCCTATTGATTGAATCAAACTTAGAAGTAACCATTTATTCAATGTGGTTTGGGAGCTTGATAAACCAAAAGAATGAAACTTTTAACATGCAAACACATACCATATACTGCGCAAGCTCTGTTGCTGTGTGAAGATCACTACTTGCTCCAGTAGTGATATAATCCTGTCCAAATACGAGCTCTTCCGCAACTCTTCCTCCCATACAAACATCAAGCCGAGCTAATAACTGCTTTTTACTAATTGATGTCTCATCACTTGAAGGAAGCTGGGTGACCATTCCTAAAGCAGACCCACGGGGCATTATAGTTGCCTTGTGAATTGGGTGTGCACCCTCAGTATTGAAAGCTACAATAGCATGGCCACTCTCATGATATGCTGTTAACTGGAAACAAGTGTAATAACATCAGCAATAAACACCAATGAATCTCACTGGATGAATCCTAGTACACTGAATTGAACATTTGCTTGCCATTGATGATAATAAGTTAATAATAAACCCCTTTCCTAAGTCTGTTATCCAACTAAATGTGGAAGTAGAAAGAATCAAGATAGTTCAGCTTATGCCAATAAATTAAGCCCAAAAAACACGAGTTCCAAAAATAGATAGAAAAACGTCAACCATGCATTGCAATCATCCAAACCTACTACTCTAGAGTGATTGCCTCGTGATTGATATATACCTTCTTTGACTCTTCAGAAATGAACATTGTTTTCCGCTCAGTCCCCATAATTATCCTGTCTTTTGCAAATTCCAATTGTGTAGCAGATAACTTCTCAGCACCTTCTACAGCAGCTTTAATAGCGGCAATGTTTACCAAGTTCGCAAGATCTGATTGCAAAATGAGAAGCGACGGAAAAGTTTGTTGATTAAATTGACTAAACTTGTGCAGGAAAACAAAATATGCTGCTTCAATCAATGACCAACCTGCTCCATTGAAGCCTGGTGTGCCACGAGCAATTGATTTAACATCTACATCATCAGCCATTGGCTTATCTTGCAGGTAGAGCTCCAAAATCTCTTGTCGACCTTTAACATCAGGATTTGGCACGACAATCTAAAAAGATTTCTTGTTAGTCATATCACCGAGGATAACAATTCAAATAATAAATAGATGACATATAAACACAGTATATGCAGACCCTCTTGATCTCTCTCATCATTCATGGATTTATTGAGTGAAACCATTTACAAACACCTTGAAACACCTTATCATTTTAATTTTAAAAGCTCAAAGCAATAGTAGCGAATAATATAACATACATGACGGTCAAATCTACCAGGCCTGGTCAAAGCAGGATCAAGAATATCAGGCAAGTTTGTTGCAGCCATCAATATTATTCCCTGCAGGGAAAAAAATGAAACAAGTTTAGAAAGGTGGCGATGAATTGACAGATTAAATTACAAGCCTGTCTATAGGTACCTCATTCTGTTCAAAACCATCCATTTCAACAAGTAGTTGATGCAATGTCTTCTTTGTATGGCCTTCCCATTGTTTCCTTGTTGACCCAACAGCATCAATTTCATCAATAAAAATGATACATGGAGCCTGCAAAACATGAAATGGTGTTAGATGCGCAATAAAAAAGAAAAGCACAGTAATAAGTCTATTCATATGGTTCTGACTTCACAGTTTCAATCATGGATGTAATTAAAGACAAGTTGTCGATGATTGACTTAGGAAACTAACACATTCCTATTAAATTATACAATCTTCTTTTATTCTGATTTTTAGGATTGCATAACTGGCTGTGTATTTCATTATGCCAAAGCAGAATGACTAAATCAATATGCTGAACTAGAATACTCAAAATAGTGAGAGAAGAAAACTCCAAGCAGACTATTCACCTTGGCAGACCAGCAGAAAGGGAAAAGAAACACCAACAACAATGATAGAAAACCACATACATCAATAAGATGTTATTTCGATGGTGCATACAGGAGAAAGCCAATCTTTTCTATGCATTCTAAGTGCACTGATCTCTAATATCATAACAAAAACTCCTTTATTTCAAGAAAATGTCCTCAGACAACATAAAGCTTTGTCATGTTCAGCAGTGCATATTGTTTTGCTAGAAGAGAATAGAGTCCTACAAAGGGTTACCAAGACAGCTTTCAAATTTATCTGTTCGTTTGTTTTAATTTGTTTCTCCCAACTGATTAGTCAAGAAAGAAAAAAGAAAAAAAAACAAACCTTTTTTTTAGCTGCTTGAAATAAGGATCTTACACGCCGAGCACCGACTCCAACAAACCTGCAGTACAGAAGGCAAGATAAGGCACAAATATTTTTTTTAGATTACAAAAGAAAGTATTATTAGAAGATGGGGATTCAATAGAACAAAATTAGAGAATTAGGCATCCTTCCAGAAAGTGACCAGAAACAACAATCTAGTTTTGAATAATTAAGCACTCCAATCCCTTTGTATAACTAGCAAACAGGTCCTGAGAAGAGTATCTAATCCCACAATGCCACAACTGATTTAATTTGAGGATTATTAAAAATCCTTGCATCTCTCCATCCAAATACACCAAAGATATTACAGAAAAAGCACATCTCCTGAAATCTTACAATCTCTCCCTTCCCAAACCCACAAAAGACACCAACAAAAATTGTTCTACCCTCCATATCACGCAAAAATCACTACAAAATGCAAAGTCTTTGCCACAATCCAGCAGTCTTCCTGTCTACAAAACCATGTGTACTTAGCACAAATGTTCAATTTAAAATGTTGCAAGCATGCTGTGACCACTTTATTGTTGGATCAACCATTTAGGAGCTCCAGGAGATCGAAGGACAACAAAGGCATTTCATCACTCAATTTAAGGCATTAAAAAGTAGATCCAGCAGCTTCACTGCAGCCTTTCCTCATAAATACATAGCCAATTCATTGTCTCCACATCCTTTTCCACCAGCAACTTCTCCTACAACTAAACATGTTGAGGCCGCAGCCTTTTCTCATAAATACATAGCCAAGTCACTGTTTTCTCATCCTGTATACCAGCAATTTCTTCAACAATTCACATGTTGCTACCAAACACAACCAAGTGAAAGAATCAACTCACCTCAAGCTGTTTCTATACATGTATCAATTACTCAAACGTGATAGAGCGCCACTCAACAGACAAAAGCTGGTGAACGTGGCAGGCCCATTTCATCCACCATGACCAATATGGTCAAGCACACTAACGCGTCTCTTTTTCATTCTTGCTGCCAAGTAAGAGAACTATCATATTCTACACTTCTGCTAGAACTTAATCAGCAGTCCAAATGCAAATTCATGCTGCCACTTGAAAGATTTACAGCTAATTATTAAAGCGTAAAAAGAACTAGCTTCGTCGCATCCCCCAAGAAAAGAAGCATCAGTATAAGATACTAAGAAAATTCTCTTTCTATTATTAGAAATTAATGAGAGAATCTTTGAAAGGTAAAAGATGACTCACATTTCCTCAAATTCAGATCCTGCTCTATAGAAAAAAGGTACTCCAGCTTCTCCAGCAATGGCCTTGAGGTTCCAGATAAAACAATTATCAGAAGAAGCATATTAATATAAACATAGATGACTGGTACTCATGATCATAAATTCAAGAAAGGATAGGCATCCATTGAGATTTTGCAAAACACAATCTTGAACATAGGAATTGACATGGTTGATTTGTTCAGGTGAATGGAAATTAGAATCTACACTCTCTCAGCACATCATTATGATATGTATAGTTAATGACACAAGGGTTGTTATTTATAGACCATGAGCTTCAAAGACAGAAGTCCAATATCAGAAAATAGAAGTGGTCAGCAGCTAGAGACAAAGCATTAGAGGACAAGAAAGGCACAACATGTGAAAAACCCATCTAAAAAATATGCAAGTAATAGTTACCTTGGCAAGCAATGTTTTCCCTGTACCAGGTGCCCCTGTCAAAAGAATTCCCTGCAGTGGAATGATGTTAAACTATGTTTTCAGAAATGAAAAGAGAAATTCAAATTCCAAAGTAGAACATGTTTGGTAATGAGTATTTTACATGTAGAGAATAGTACAAAAAGAACAATAGATAATAGTATATCATTTCTCCCATGTACAGAAAAGAATTAAAATGAACATTACTGCTGAACAGGAAGGTATATGATAGAAGTTATTCATGACAAATTGGAACACAAAACCTATTGTGCTTGGCCAATATATGAGCTACGACATGTATACTGCGCACCACAGGGTCCATACACAGTAAACAGAACCACATGATACATATTATAACCAACAATATTTCACACAAACCTTTGGCAACTTCCCACCTAGACGAGTAAACTTTGTTGGGTTTTTAAGATACTCCACTACTTCCTCAAGTTCTTGTTTTGCATCATCACAGCCTTTAACATCCTTAAATGTTTTAACATTCTGCAAATAAATCAAAGTCAAGACCAACCGTTATACGTTACATAAAAGAGCAATATAGAATAAAAGAAAGCAACTATCCAAGATATAATCTCTTTAACCAAGTAACTGTTGATCTGAATTAAGAGTTCCACTGGTAAACCAGAGTTTCCATTTTCTTCTTTCCTATTCCAACTTAAAATATATAATCTAGCTCTATCCCCTTGCTAAGAGACACAGAAACAGGAACACATCCAACAAGTTAAACATATACTATTAATCTTCTTTACACCCTACAAAGAAATACAGACAAAGCAATCTTGTATAACTGAAGGTAGCAAGATTCTAAAATACCAACTAATATCTGAGGCACAAACATTGAAAGCTCACTTTGTCAGGCGTGATTTCTTTATTCAGTTCTTTTGGAGTATAAGAAGAACTTGAGCCAACTCCTGAAGCTCCTATTCCACCCAGACTCCCTATATACTTTTGAAGTGCAGCAGCACCCATGAACCTGAAAAATGAATTCTCTATCCTATAAGGTAGAGAAATAGAGCTGGGAATAGTGAAACAGGCGCACAAATGAAACACAAGACCTCATACCAAACCAATCCAACTGCAATGGTAAACAAGATAGTGGAGATAAGCTCTTGGGCAAACCGTGACTTGTTTGACACTTTAGGATCAACCTACCAAAACCAGAAGCAGATACTATTAAACCACATTGTTCCAAATACTAAGTCACAAGCACAACAATTTTTACCATTAATTCTTACCATCACCACATGCAATGGTTGCTTCTCGGATATGCCAGGATTCATAAAGGGCTTATCCGTGTCCCCTGATGCATGCTGCTTCAATTCTTGCAACTACAGATTAAACATTAATCAATCCGATATAGTGCAGAAAAACTACAGCAACAAACATCACATATCCAACTAAATGAACGACAATAAAACATGTTCTTTAATTTACCAAAGCAGGAAGACTGGAAGGCTTTCCAGATTGTTCATCAGGAAGATATTCTGCAATAGAATTAGTAACTACAAGAGCTTTAAGATACTCGACGACTCCTTTGCTATCCACTGCATGGTCTCTTTGTTCAAACCTCTTAATCACAGACTCAGGACTGCAAAAGTTAATAATAATTTCACTTCCCGTACCAATTTCTCAACAATAACAAAAACACTAAACTAGTACAGAAGGCTTCAAATTTAACAAAAAAAGGGGATAAACTCAATTCCTTTATCAATTTCTAAGCATCCCAAAGACTATATATTTTTTTTAAAAAAAATATTCTAAAACTTCAAACAAAAAAACTCATAAAATTCAATTATTCTATTAATTCTCACAAAACAACAGATAAAATCCAAAACCCAAGAAACAAACCATTAATTTTAATCAATTAAACGATTTCTCAGTAGGCAAACAAATAGTATAACAAATTAAAAAAAAAAAGAAAAAAACTCAGCTCCTGTACCAATTTCTCAGCAACCAAATATATAAAATAACAAACCAAATAAAAGGTCAAAACTTCAACAAAACCACATCAAAACCAATAAACCGAACAGATATCAAAGCTCCAAACTTTAACTACACATCACCAAAGCAAAAGGAACCTACAAATTTTTTATCAAAAACTAAAGCCAAACCTGTGCTTATTAAGCTCAACTAAAAGAGCAGTCTGTTTCTCAACATCTTTAGGGTTAGCTTCAGCTTCAGCAATCAATTTCTCTAATTTCTTCTCTTGTTTCCAAAATGGCCACCAATTAGAAGAGTAAGAACCCAGCAACATGAACAATTTCTGAAACCCATTTTTCATTGTGGCCCATATCCCCATAAAAAACACCACCATTCTAATCCTCCCATTCCTATCATAAACCCCACCACCATCACCTTCTTTCTCCTCCACTAAATTACCTCCATGTCCCTCCACCTCCCCCCTTCCATTCTCACTGCTCTGTACTACATCCACTACCTCTTGTGTTTTTTCGGGATTTGAAATCGGAGGGACCGTTTCGGAAAGTGGGTCAGCATTGTCAGGTTGCAATGTACAAGGGATTGAGTGAGGGCGGAGTCTGAGATTTAGAGAGGGGGGAAATGAGGTTTTAGAGAGGGAAAGAGGGAAGTTGATGGGATGTCGAAAGCTGTGTCGTTTTGAAGGGGAGTAAAGAGAGAAAGATGGTCTGCAAAGAAGGGAAGCTTGTAAAGTGATAGTCATTGTTGTTAATGAAGAAGAAGAAGAAGAAGAAGAAGAAGAAGAAACTTTAGGGTTTATGAAGGAATCTATCACAACAAAAGAAGAAATCTCTCTGTTCCTCTCTCTATCGTTTTGAAGAGAGCGGGGGAGGGAAGAAGGGAGAAGAGAAGGGAGTTTTGAGAGCCACATAAAAAGTGAAAGAAAGGAAGTGAAGAGGAGGAAATCTTATCTTTTTAGTTGGAAGGGAATTGGATTGATTGAAATTGGCGCCGGCTTTTTGTGTAAGTGTCATCCATCTTATATTCTTACTTGCTTACACTTATGTTTGGTTTGACCTGTTAACTTGGAACTCAAAGTATCTAATGAGTTAGCTTTCAGTTTTTCTACTGTTATTAATCTTTACATGACCATCTGGTCTCTTTGTTCGGATCGAGGGTAAAAAAAAAAACAAAAATTAACTCAAAGTTAATCTAGTTATTAATCCACGTCAAAGACATGATTTACTTTATAATAAAATAAAACTATTTATTATCTCAAGTTAATGTGCTTAACCTATAACACTGGACCAAATCAGTTTTAATAATTATATATTTTTTTAATTAATGGTATCATATTTTGCATCTTGAAATTAAGTTGTTTTCGA
>Ga0325405_1004798_pt1 | contig 13752 bp, 8 predicted proteins | sample PopdelMetagenome_21_FD_205663 | JGI IMG/M metagenome (GOLD analysis project Ga0325405, IMG submission 205663) | Populus deltoides microbial communities from Bellville, Georgia, United States - Xylem-Control-R2 | ecosystem: Host-associated > Plants > Phyllosphere > Stem > Wood/Secondary xylem... | reverse complement strand
CTTTTTTATGCATGATTAACCAATAATCTATTGTTTATTTACATCAATAATGTGTTTAAATGGTTTTTAATCCTACGATTTTGATTTTGAACCAAAACCTATTTTGACCAAATCGTGATGATTCATTGATAATTGAAGTGAATGGATGCTAGATTATTGATCCTTGCATAATTTCCAACATGCACGTGCCTTCGGTTTGACCATATCTGGTCTAGTTTGAGAGCCATGTTGTTGGGTTCACGTTGATTGTTCTTCATTTGTTCTTCATGTTCTTTCCAAGAACATTGCCTTAGTTATATGATTTTGACTTGCTTTGTTTCATTTATTTGCCCAAAACCCTTCCTTATACATGATTAACCAATAATCTAGTGTTTATTTGCATCAATAACACGATTTCAATGGCTTTTAATCCTAGGGTTTTGGTGTAGAATCGAAACCTATTTTGACAAAATCATGATGTTTTAGTGATAATCAAAATGATTGGATGCTAGATTATTAATCATTGCATGATTTGCAACATGTATGTACCTTTGTTGTGACCAAATCTGGTTTGATTTGGAACCCATGTTGCTGGGTTTGGTTTCAAATGTTCTTCATTTTTTTTTTTTGTGTTTAATCCGTTTTATTCAAGAATTTGAGTTTTTATGTTTTTTTTGTTTAATCTTTTTTTGGTAGTTTTTTTTGTGTTGTTTTGGAGTCAAACCAAGATTTTGGTTTGGTTTATGGTGGAACAAAAAACTTTGGGTCAACCCAGTCGGGTCGAGTAAAAAAACAATTGGGTCAAATGGTCTTGTACTTTGTTTGCTTTGCCATTTTTGTTAAGGGTTTTTTGGGTTTAAAAGTGTGTTTGGCACACACTCATTTGACTTATTTTGGGTAGTTTTATTACAAGAAATAATGGTTTTTTGCCAAACAAAACCTAAAAAATAATACAATTAAAAATATATATTTTTTTCTTACATATGGCTAAAAATTCTAAAATTATTTCAGCATCCTTTTCAAAGAAAATTTATATCTTTTTGCATTTTTTTTAAAATATTGCATAGATTTTACAATAAGTTCGTAAAATTCCAAAGGATTTTGGCTTACATTTCAAAAATATCAAAACAATTTTTTTTGTTTATTTTAATATACGAAATTATGAACTTATATCATAAGATAAGGATTTTCTTATTGAGGAAGACTTTTCTTAAACCCTAGATAAATCAACTATTAGAAAATACACTATTTTCTTAATTTATATCAGACAAATAAAAAATACAGCTTACCTTAGGTAAGACGTATTAAGGGTGCTAATATGCAATCAGTCCCCTTACCCAGACTCTAAGACCATTACCAAAATACTAGTGGTGACTCCTATTCTTTTTTTTTAGGATGATTGTTGCGACGCTGCACACATGTGAAAGCTTGTGTGACCCATTATAGCCTCCAAAGGCTGCCATCCAAGATGTTAACATGTTCATCTCGTTGGAATACTTTTAAAGATACTGATGGTGTCATAATTAAAACTTAGATGTGGTCTGAGGCGTTATTTGACATTGTAGTCCAATCGTGCTTTTAAGATTTTTTTTAGCTTCAAATTAATTTTTTATATTTTTGGATTTTTTTGATTTGATAATGTCAAAAATAAATTTTAAAAATGAAAAAATATATTATTTTGTTGTATTTCCAAACGAAAATCACTTTAAAAAATAATTTCTACCACAATCTTAAATAGACTCTTAGTGACTCATTCTTCATTTCTTTCGTTTTCTTTCCTTTTTTCTCTCACCTCTAGCCATGTCAACTTGCGCATCGGTGTTTTGGAGTGTAATAAGTTCTGTTTTTTTATATATTTTTTAAAAGTACATTTAACTTGAAAAAGTATTAAATTGATGTCTCTTTTAGTGTTTTTAATGGTTTTGATGTGCTGTTGTCAAAATTAAAAAACATATTTTATTACATTTTCAAACAAAAAAAAATATTTTTAAAAAATATTTTAAATCACAATAGCAAATAAATATTTAATGCATGCTCGGAGCTGAATTATTATGAAATGCATGGGAGAGAAACTTTGCATGGAAGGATAAAAACTTGTATGGCTGGACTTTCCTTCCTGTTTGGGCTTGGCCGAACAATTGGGAGTTCCAGCAATTTCTACTGATTGGCCCATGCCTAAATGGCTAGAATATTTTTTTAAAAAGGAAACTAATGCACCATCATTAATGAATGTCTTTATTTTTATAATCATCAAATAAAAAATTAAAAGATTTTAACTGCAAAATCTGCTAGAACGTAATTTTTAAATTATATGTACATTTGAGCAGTGAAATTAATGATGTGCTAGTTTTGTAAAATAGAGGAAAGGCTTATCTGGAAAGAAAGAAAGAAAAAAAGAAAGAGGAGAAAAGGATATATTAATTAGTAATTGCATATAATATTTGCAAATATTCAAGCATGGTTTTTATGATTTTTTTCAAACCAACGTTTTTATGATAATTCGAGGTGGACCGCATAAAAGTCAAAGCAAATGACTCATTATATATATTTCTTTTACTTTTTTTTTTAATATCAAAAGTTCAAGTTTCGACTAAAATTATTGAACTTTACCGGATCAATAATCTAATTATTTAAGGCTTAGATTATAAATTAAATAAGTTAACTTGAATCAATTAAAAAAATATTATTTCTCAGATTTTAACTCTATTTTTTAATGTTTTCTAGGTTTAATCATGGTAACTCTCATTTATTTCTTAAAAAATCAGCTTGGTCCCTAATTAAGTCTATCCCGATGGGCATAGCCGTTTCAATATAAAATTATTGCTTGAGCTCACATTACCAATTTCATAAAATGAATGATGCACTCGGAGGAATCTGTAAATATTCAAAAGTAGAAAAACAGATGGAGTGGACGATCATCTGGCAAGAATAATTAAGTTTGTTTTTAGCAATCATGAACTTTGTTGACGGTGCAATGCTATTATTAATTTGCCAAAATGGCAGCCGGATCGTGAAATTGCGACCTCCCGTACATCAAATTTAACGGCAGGCTGATGAGGATGTTGCATTATAGAGATCGAGAAGGTTTTACTTTTATCAAAGACTATTCTCCATTTTGACCAAATTAATCTGATTTTTTAATATATTAATTGCACGAAATGAAAGCAGCCAAAAATCTCCAACGTTCAAGCATATGTTATGTTGTCTTACCTTATATTATACGCAACGTATTGCTTATTGAATATTTCAACTTTCTCCAACAATCTTTAATTTTACGTCAGATTAATGAAATCTGTACATGGTCGGTCAAGTCAGTAAAGTCTTATGATATTTAAGCTATAATTACTAGATATTTATAGTATTAAAGAGATATATACATAAAAAAAAATACTATCCAAATTCGCCAAAAAATAATAAGAATTTTTTTACCAACTTCAAAATTATTATTATTTAATTATTCATCTTGTTTCTCTCCTTTCCATGTATTAATTAAATTCTCTTGTATACTGTAAATATATATCTAGTAGTTACAATTTAAATAGCACAAAATTTCTTGTAAAGCCAGCCCATTGACCCTAAAGAAAGCTAAACATGGCCAAAAAAAAAAAAAAACTAAACACAATTAATCTTCGCCTTCTCATTCTCATGCTGAACAGACGCCTTATAAGAACAGTTAGATGGCTAGCCCAGCAGGTTTCCCTGAGATTTCAACGTTTTCAAACATGAAGCAAACATTGAATATTCTGATAGTTAATTTCTTATTTCTTCGTTAATTTCCTTAAAATCATTTAAATTTGAACCTTAATTTTGACTGATAAATGGACTAATTTAAAAATATCCCCTATTGTTGTGAGAAAAGTATTCAGATGCATTTGGATTCTGATAAATAACTATCTCTTAAAACGTGCATGTTTGTTTTTATTATTGTTTTTGGTTTTTTGAAGGAACGGTCTTTTCTTTTCCACGAACTTTAAGTTTCTAATCATGAGAAAAGGGAAATTAATGCGCATATATATATAGTAACTATCAGAATAATAAATTCCTAGTAATGCTCATTAAGTATCAGAACTTTAAGTTTCTAGTAATGCTCATTAATTCATTTAATATTTAAATAATAAACTCCTCATATTAAATATTTTTTTCCTGAAAGGCTGTATATTCTCAAAAGTTGTATATGAAAGGTGGTCTATTGGGACATTTTATTTGCCTATTAATTATATAACAACTCTTCTTTTGCTGGAAAATATTTAGAAAATAGCATTATTAGAAAATTGATAAATATAAATAAAAATATTGATAGAAATTTTTTTTGGTAAATTACGGTGAATTTTACCGATGAAAAATTTGCATCGGTATATATTAAGGGAATTACACTAATAAAAGAAAGTAGAAGAAAAAAATTACGGGTCATTCTTCTAGATGGTATTACCGACACAATAAACCCCGTCACTAATATCTGTCAGTGAATCTATCAGTATTTTTTAAGTTATAACTTGGCAATTGACCCCCTTTCTCCCCCTCACCTATTTCTTTTTCTTCTTCCATTTTTTTCCTGTGAAAAACAGCAAAAGATCACCAGTTACTCACTCAATTTGCAGTTACTCACTCAATTTGTGTGATCTTGAAAAAGAAAGAAATTAAAAAGTTTCTCTTACTAGCTAGCCTAGTCATTTAGCTGGAAACTAAGTAGGCAAAATTACACATTTTTTAACTCATTTTAAAAATGTTTTTTTTTCTTTTTGATATAATATATGTAGTTTGTTTGTGTGTTTACTTGTTTTATAGATTTGTTTTCTATGAAAATTTGTTGTATGAATGTATGATTTGTACATATTTGAGTTTGTTTGAGATTTTGAAAAAATATATTTGTTTCTAATTTGATGAAATTGATTTTGTGACTTAGGTGTTTTATAATGAAATAAATAATGGCTTATTTAATAGATGCAATTTATAGTTTGTCAATTTTATTTTTAAGTTGAAAATTTCACTAAATGTGGAGGAACTTGAATTTCATAAGAGATTGCTAATGATTTAAAAGTACTGTTAAAATAAATTGAATAAGTTTGAGTTAAATCAATGTTAGCTAATTTATTTAGTTCACATAATTAATTAATACATGTTGCCATCAATATTCAATATAGTTTGATATAAGTAATAAATGATCGTTATTGAATGTATCGAGTTTCAGCCGAATGGTTAGATAGGATAGATTATTTTTTATTTACATGTTAAAATTTCATCTTTCATTTATTAACCAATAATTCATATCTATCATATAGATTGTTTGATTTTTGGTATGAAACGTAGAAAAAGCCAAAATTTTTGTTAAAGAAATAGATATTGCAAGTTGTAGAGACGTGGCGGTTTGGAGGGATTTCAGACCTCCGTATGCCTTAGAGGCTATATGAGCAGAATATATTCAGCACGTGATGTCTGAGCATATATGGGCAGAATATATTCAGCATGTGGATCCATTCTCTCGTGTGAAACGAATGGTAAGATTCTTTTTTATTACATCAATTTTTTTAAAATTGTTGTTTATATGAAAATGTTTTACTAACAACAATTTTCTTTTGCAGGCTACGATTCTTGGACACGAATCAAGAACATTGAAGTTTTTTTTGTAAAAACTCACTGCAAAATGGTGACCGTCAGAAAGAGGTATGTTGGATTTCAACAATTTCTTTTCTTAAGTTATTTTTATTTTGAATTAGTTGACTTTTTTTCCAGGAAATATATAACACCCAATTGCAGTATAGATACGAGGATCGATGATCTTTTAACCCATCTGGAACTCGATCTAGATTTGTGGTTGGAGGAAGGATCATCTAGTGGATTCGATATAAATTGAGTTTATGATTTTTTAAACATTACAATTGAGGAGCTGCGGACGACCCAAAGTGCTTCAACTATTGAATGCTCACAATCGGTTCTAAGCACTCAATATTCAGAGTTCTAGGTGATTTCAAACCAACAAGTTGAAGCTTGGACGACTCATCTTGTTGCTGAGACAACGATTTAGTGCTGAGATGACCGAACTCCGATGATTGTATATGGACCTTAGACTATACATTGGTGATACATGTGCTCCATCTTATCGCCCCTCAGTCCTGACAAAGACCCACCACCTCCTCCTCCTTCAGCCCCTCTATTCTAGATGAATTGTATTTAAACTGATAAATTTTTAAATCTATAATAAATATTTGATTTTTTAATTTATTTTAATTTTTTCTACTCTGTTTATTATATTTTCTTTAAAAAAATATTTAAACAACTTACTAATGGGTTTACCGATGAAATAAGTTTGTCGGTATATTTCAAAGAGTTGGAAAAGAATTACTGGAAATATCACTAACACTATTTAATCACCAATAGGTTAATTTTATGTGTAATATAAAAATAAATCACTTATAAAATTACAAATGATCTTTTTCATCGGTGATATTCCATCTTTAACTATGGAAATACCAATAGAATGATGCTGATAATTTTTTTTTGTATGACATGTTTTTTTTTATCTGTAAATCCATCAGTGACTGTATTACCGATGAAATGACCGACATAATAGAAATCACCTGTGATAATTTTTTTAACGAATAGTAACTGTCCGTGATCCTGTTGATAAAAATCGTGCTAACAAAATTAATATTTAAATACCGACGGAATATTCCATCGATAAAATACCAAATTCTATTAGTGTAGGATATGGGGGATTTTTCATAAAAATAAAAGGTTCTTTCTTGGACATATTAGACAAAAGATTTATTGATGTCTTTTCACAATTTGATATTTGTGTTTTCTTCGAATGTAATTGACATGATTGAAGGTATGTGTTCTTATATTTCCCCTTTTTATTTAATAAAATTGATATTGCTAACATATCCTCAATTTTTTAAATAAAATTCTTATATTTAAACAAATAATAATAATAAAGAAAGAAAAGAAGTATTCAAGCGGGATTGTTTCGATTTTGCTGGCTCCCTGAGATCGATCTTGCTGCTGTTTAGTGTACTTTTGTTGACGTGAAATTGATAAGAATGGAGGCAGGACAACATTACAGACATCTAATGTGACGTAAAGCACTCTATTTTTCTTACACTTATCTAGCTTTTTTGAACGGAACCAAGCATGCACACTCAAGCTTATCCCCACGATGTCTCGCTTTGTGCATGACAAGGTAACAAAGGAATCGCCGGAAGCCCTTTCCCATTACCTTTGCATAATGGGAACATCAAAAGTTGATTATAATTAACACCTTTGGATACTCTATTAGTTAGCAATTGAACGTTTTTCTTTCAATGAATACATTAAATGTGAATATTCTTTTTAAGATTTATTTGAAGAAAAGATTATTAATTTTAATCATACTATGATTATAATATACCATCTCAGAAAAGAAAAATAAGAACTTATTATGTATCTTTACATGTTTCTCTTGTAATCAATTAAAAAAAAATTGTTTAGCTTATAAATACAATATGGTCAAACAAATGCTTGGATAGAGGGAAGTTTATCTTAGAATATCTTGAAAATTCACACAAAAGGAAGTTGATAATAACATTTTAGTGTTTGGCTGTGATAAATTCTGCTTTTAGATGCTTTTTATTTGTATTTTTAACTTAAAAAAACATCAAATTATTGTTTTTGTAAGCATTTTTTTGATAATTTTGATAAGTTAATGTCAAAAATAAAAAAACAAATAAAAATAATTATTATTTCAATATAATTTTTTTAAAAAAATCCTCTTAAAAAACACCATGCGCCATAATATAAAACACACATATTCATAATAAAATAATTATTTTCCACGTCATCAATAAACATAACCGGTCGTGATCATGAATTTTTGAGTTTTCATTCACATTCTAATTTTGACTTTTATATATATATATAGAGAGAGTTTCAACAAATTCACACCATACCACATATTAATACGTGCTACTTCTTCCTATTAAATAGTTTAACGTCTTTCCTACAAGGCCTATAAATATTGTCACGGACGTAAAATTTTATGATAGCAACACATTTCACAAGCAGAGATGGGAAACAATCTAGGAGGAGGGAATAAAGCAAAGGTGATGTTGGTCAATGGTGAAACTTTTAAGTTAAAGACTCCGGCAAGGGCCGGCGAGGTCGTTAAGGATTATCCAGGGTATGTATTATTGGATTCGGAAGCTGTTAAGCATTTTGGGATTCGTGCTAAGCCATTAGAGCCTCAACAAGAATTAAAGGCCAAGAAAATATATTTCCTAATAGAGTTGCCTCAAATTCCTGAGGAAAAAGATCCTAGGAGTACTAGGAGGGTTCGGTCAGCTATACATATGAGCGCCAAAGAACGGCTTGAGAACTTGATGTTAACTCGGAGGTCATTTTCTGACCTGTCGATGGTTAGACCATCGTCGAGTCAAACATCAGATGGGCGGGAGCCGGTTCAGGTGAAAGTTAGGCTGCCTAAGGCCCAAGTGCAAAAATTGGTGGAGGAGAGCCAAGATGAAGTAGAGGTGGCTGAAAAGCTTATTGATCTATACATGGGAAATTCCGGTGGTATTAATGGTACAGATGGGCACCGGCACGTGCATTGGAAGCCGGAGCTTGGTAACATCACGGAGAGTTTCTAGGCAACTAATGAGGTGTGTTATCTTTTAACTTAATTGATTTTCATGTGCATTTCTTAATGTAATCCTGAGTTTTGTACATGCTAGGCAGATTTGCAACAGAGTCCTGACTTTACGATTCATCTAAAATAAAGCTGATTTCTTGAAGGCTTCTAAATTGTTGTAAGAGGAGCGAGTCATACAGCAAATCGTGGAAGAAGAAAGTAAATAAAAAATAAACATCAACGTTGAGACTAATTAGCTTTTAGACAAGAAGAGATAAATAAATAAATAAAATAGAAACGATAAAGATTGAGATGGAAAATAGAATGAATTTTTATCTTTTTAAAAAAAGTTTGTGGATACAAGTTTTATTTATTTCTATTTTTTTTATTTTTTTTTTGTCTCCATACTCTAACTAAATGCTAGATAATGATAGTAGAAAAAAGAATAATATACGTTTCATATACTTCTGAAATGAGAATATTTGTCTTCATCGTTCGTGAACAATTCTTATAATTTATTGCTCACTTTTTGCTCTAAAAAGTTCAACAACAAGTGTTATAGATGTATAAGAATCCTACTCTTGTAGGTCACATACCTTATAATTAACCTCCTAATTTCTGGGCTGTTACAATCACCATAATAAAGTTGGCTTGTTCATCCTTGTCTAGGTCTTCTGTCCGTTGGGTTGACATTAGTAATTAGTCTCCTTTTCTAGTTTGATTTTTACGCCCCAGTACTTGCCTTGGGGGGCCAAAAAAAACCCTTCAGATATTTAAATTTCTGTGAAATTTGGACAAAATTATGTATTGACATTTTTCATCAAACAAATGTGCAGAAACGAGTGAGTTTTGCTCAAGAAGAGGGCGAAACCCGTTTAGCTGTTGCCTCTCCTTAGCAAATCAACTAGTTTAAAGTACGGATTTTGGAGACCAGAAGTCCCAGAAGCCCCTCTTCATTAATTTTGGCAGTAGCCTCTCATTGGCAACTATTTTGTTGTACATATTTTGTCATCATGTCTTCTTGCAATTTAATTGCAAGATACATAGCTACAATTTAGCCATGGATCAGCTATGATAATATTTGTGTATCCCACTAGTTCAATTCAACATCTCCATTCGAGAATATTAATTCCAATCTCCTGATTCTATGGCTAATCAAGCTGTGTCCTTATTTTTTTTCTTTTTAAACAATAATATGTACAATTCCTCAATGAACTCAATAAGATTTTCTGGATACATTTATTTACCTCTTTAGTTCGCGAGATATCCCAGTTAGCAATTTCACATTTAAAGATTCTAATTTGTTGAAATATTGTCAACCCGGCAGTCTAAATTTCTATAAGAAAAATAAATAATTAAGTACTAATTAAATTATGGTAACAGAGAAGTGGTCATAAATTGATAGTTTATTGACACGAGAAATTAACCAACAATAATGCAATTCGGTACTTGTTATTCAATATTTGGTCAATTAGATAACTATGATCTTGAAAAATTAATTTTGTCCAAAGTCCAAACCAGGAGCCTAATATTGTAGAAAAAGTACAAGTATCAATGAAAGTAAACAAACATGACAACAAAAAACCTCAAGCAGATCCTGTGTCCTAATGGATAGAACCATTCCCATTCATGCACATTGAAAATGGTAATAAAATGTTGAGCATAAAGTCACATTTACAGGATTTTCTTTCAAACCAAATCATTTCTAGGACTTTGTTGGTTTGTTAATGCAATGGTGTAATGGGCATGACACTGGAAGTTAATTAATTTCAAAACAGGTTATTATAGAAAAAAATAAATAAAATGAAGCTCGATTAGAAAAACGGGGAGATTAATCATAATTTTTTTTTTCATTTTTTATTTACATCCATGTCATAACTCATTTTTGAGTTCTTCCCAATTACATTTTCTTTTCTTACAAAAAAACACCGAAATAGTGCCGTTTTGAACGGCACTGTTCTCCTTCTTCCTTGTGCATGCAGAGGAAAGGAAGAAGAAGATTTTAAATTGTTTTTCCTGCTCTCTCTCTCTCCCTAGACTTGACCACTCACCCAACACAACCCATACCCTTGCATACCCTACCACCATTAATGCAACCCATGCCTCCTTAGCCTGTCATTGTGACGAAGAGAAGAATGGGCACCATGCCCTGCAGCGGCTGGGGCCGCTGCACAGAAGCCGCCCCACGCCACCCTGCCCTGCATCATGATGAGGCAGGGTAGGGTGATCCTCTCTCCCTTTGCCTATAAATAGCAAGGCAGAGAAGAGAAACTAGGGGTGGATAGAGAGAAAGAAGAGAACAGAGAAGAAGAAGAAATAGGGTAGGGTGATCCTCTCTCCCGCAGCGCCCTCCGCGAACCACCACCAGTCCTCTTCTTTGCCCCCACTTGAGCCACCATCAACGACAACAAAAAAGAAGAAGAAACAGAGAAGCAGGAGACATAAACGGGGAGAAGAAGAAACACAAGAAAAACAGAAAGAAAAAAAAAGATGAGTCGTCATCTGGAATCCCCTGTCCGCTTCACCATTCTTCCTCAACACTGCTACAGCCTACCGCCGTCAACACCAGCACCGCCACCGCTGCCAGGTCAGCTTCTTCTCTCCTTCGTCATCCCCAGCTCCTCCACTGTTATGCATGAATAGTGGAGAGTGAATTAATTCACTCTCCACTGTTCACGTTGCATGTGAATAGTGAAGAGTGCTCCATTATTCACCGGGCCAAACAAGTCCGGCCCGGCCCAATCCAAAAAAAATTCAAAAAAATATTTTCAGAAAATTGTGATTTTCTCGCGTGTTTTTCTATCTATTTTTACTAATATCGGTTTGTATTTTATATCATAAAGATTCGAATCTAGTATTAAAATACCCGGTTTTCACCGAAACATTACAAAAACTACAAAAAAAAGGATGTCTCGTTTTTTTTTCTTGCATACAACCAAGTATCTCAAAAAAATATTGTATTTTCATACAATGAAAATTCAAAAAATATGTGTTAGCATGCATTTTGGCTTTAATAACCAATTTATTAAAGTCACAAGAATTTGACTATTTCAAAAAAATTCAAAAAATATTTTGTTTTCTTTTAGTATCTGAGATTACAAATTTATACGATAAGATAAGAACTTTTTTACCGAAGAGGACTTTTCCTTAAACTGTAGACAGACCAACAATTAGAAATATAATGAAACCTTAGCATATATCAGACAATAAAACAATGCAGCTTACCTTAGGTAGGGCGTATTTGGGGTGCAAATACCTTCTCTTTACGCAACCAGTCCTGGTACCCGACCTTTGAGACCACTTAGGGTTTCTAGTGACCAAAATACTAGGTGGCGACTCCCATTTCAATTTCCACTGATAAAAGACTAGAATTTCTTGTCTCCCCATATTTTTTAGATAGATACTTACACTTTATGAGAGTGGACGAAATCGCCGCGACGCTGCACATGTGCAACAGAATGACTCCACTGGGGACCTTGTGGACTAAGCTTTGTTTTTGTTTGATCATTGCATTTTTTTTGTTTGGTTTGCGTATTTACTATTAATATGCATTTTCTTACACACTTTAATTTTTGTACATATTTGTTCATGTATTGTATAAAATTGCCTCATGCATCACGTTTTATGTTTTGGGAAGTACACACAAGCTTATAAGTTAGGTGGAGGATTAGCGATCTACCCTATGACTATTGGTCAGGGTTCAGATGCGTGAAACACCTAACTCATAAATGAATGTCTGCTTAGTAATGGTGGGCATATGTGTCTTAACTATTTCTTGCAACGCCCTCATATTGTCTTTGCGAAGACTATCACTGGGTAGATATGAGACCCTTTTGAGACCAGGTAGAAAGCCAACCATCATGTAATAGCCCCAAACCTATCTTTAGAGTACGAACTCCCTAATGCGCATGTACATACATTTGCATCCATATGCATACATCCATTTATTATAAATAACATACATACATCATAGGTTGAAATATAGGTCCCCTACGAGTCTACAACACTCAACTTCAAGCGAGAAACATGGAAGATAAAGGGCGTGATCACCGTGATGCTCATTTTCAAGAAGAGTTGGAGTCTAAACACAAGCATGGCTCGCCTCACTAGCTTAATCGAGCAAACACTGAGAAATACCTTCAGTGAAGGTTCTTTTAACCGACCTATCACCTTTAATCAGGCTCCGAATATAGTTCAGCTTGAAGAAAGAATGAGTGAACATGGTCAAGAGCCTCAGCAAAATCCAACATTTATACAGTCAGCGACACTTGCACCAACCTCAGCAGTCATGAATACATTTTCCAACAAGTCCCACAAGGCCAGGTCATCTGATAGCATTGATCAAGATAAGATGGCGGCACTGAAAGCCATAATCAAAATTGTTGAAAGGGTAGACTTATATAACCCAGTTAGGGCAGCAGAGATGTGTTTGGTCCTAAATATGGTTTTCCCAAAAAAGTTTCATGTTTCGAAGTTAATTAAATATAATGGAACACAATGCCCCGTGACTCAGCTCAAGTCCTGCTGCAATAAAATGGCAGAGGTAGTACATGAAGAAAAATTACTAATGCACTTTTTTCAGGATAGTTTAAGTGGGGCAACTTTGAGCTGGTACATGAGATTGAACAACACAAAAATCCAGAGATAGAAAGATCTAGTGGATGCTTTTGTCAAGCAGTACAAGTACAACATGAACATCACTCCCGACAGAACCAGCTTGTCCAATCTAAAGAAAAAGGACAAAGAAAGCATTAGGGAATACGCTCAAAGATGGCAGGAATCAGCTGCCCAAGTACATCTCCTACTTTTAGACAAAGAGATGGTCACTTTATTTTTCGACACACTTAAGGTACCATACTACGAACATGTGATGGGTAGTTCGGCCAACAATTCACTGACGATGTGGTAGTGTGTGAACGTATAGAGCAAGGTGTCAAGAGTGGTAGAATTTCTGCACCCACTTAGAAAAGAGGCTTCGAAAAGAAAGAAGTCAACCATATTAGATATGGCTATAAGGGTAGGAAAAACTCATCCCAAAACTACCACACTCCATCCCAAATTGCCAATATAAAAAAACCTGAGCCCCAAAACTTTCAAGCCAAAAGCCAAATTGAAAATTACCAAAGGGTCCAAAAACAACTACTTCCATTACCACTACCCCTAAATGAGATGTA
>Ga0325405_1004797_pt1 | contig 13756 bp, 7 predicted proteins | sample PopdelMetagenome_21_FD_205663 | JGI IMG/M metagenome (GOLD analysis project Ga0325405, IMG submission 205663) | Populus deltoides microbial communities from Bellville, Georgia, United States - Xylem-Control-R2 | ecosystem: Host-associated > Plants > Phyllosphere > Stem > Wood/Secondary xylem... | reverse complement strand
AAAAAAAAAACTCATGGGCATTTGCAGTTCTTGTGAATCAGCACATGTAGCAACGGCAAAGTTGATTTTACAAGATGGAAGGTTACAGGAATTCTCATACCCAGTCAAGGTTTCTTATGTTCTTGCCAAGAATCCTACCTGCTTCATTTGCAACGCTGATGAAATGGAATTTGATGATGTTGTTTCAGCTATAAATGATGATGAAGAACTCCAGCCGGGTCAGCTCTATTTTGCTTTGCCATTGAGCTGGTTGAAGCATCCATTGCAGCCTGAACAAATGGCTGCATTGGCTGTTAAAGCTAGCTCAGCTTTAATGAAAACTGGAGGGGCTGAAAAATGCAGGTGCCGCAAGAAATTGGTTTTTTCTGCAGACAATGATGGTCGCGGTGGTGGGCCGAGCAGAAATGGTGGCAGGAGTAAGCTTACGGCAATGTTGAGTGCAATTCCCGAGTAGGGATAGTCTGGGAATTTAGGGAGGGGGTATTGGTGTAAATATTGTAATGACGCGGGTTAAATTGTTGAGACTCTTGGGAGGTTGTGCCTGGTAAGCTGATTCGGTGGTACGATACTTCTGGCTGTCACCCATTTAAGGGTCGTAATACAATTTTACCCCTAGATGAGTTGATTAGCTATGTTCGAAAATAATAATTAATTTTTTCTTATTAGTAACAGGTGAGCATGAATGGCTCCGTGCGTTATTACTATTTGCATATGACATTAATCTAAAGGATATCTGTTTATTTTACGTTTTAAAAAATGTTTTTTATTTTTTTTTATATTTCTTCAGATTTTTTTAATGTCTTAATATTAAAAATAAATTAAAAAAATTATTTCAATGTAATTTTAAATTATTAAAATAACCCTAAAATATAAATAAAACAGCTAGTATTTCTTATTATAAAATCTTAAAACGAAAAGAGCCAGATGAATTAGTTTTACTTGGTTAGTATTTGTTATTGTAATAATAATTTTTTAAAAAAATATTGTTTATGTGGAAATATATTAAAATAATATTTTTTTAAAATTAAAAAAATAAAAAACATTTTTTAATACAAAAATAAATAAAGGTAAAAATGTGTAAAGATTTGAGGGAGGCTATTTAGTGTTTTATGCTTAAGAGTTAAATATATAATGTTTATAAATGACTCATGCAAAATTAATTTTCTTTGCCATGATATCAGCTCACAGCCGTAATAATCAAATTGAATATGAACCGTATTGTATGATGTGTCGTTTTCTGGTTTCCTTAGTTGCTGATTGGCTTCGGGGTCGCTATTAGCTGGCGAGGAAATTAGTTATAAGATAAGAATGACGTGCCTTGCTATCGTGCTGATCTCACAGCTGTTGTCATTAATAATTTGGTGACTCTGCTCCGATTCGCATTTTATCAAGCACTTGACTGATAATCCCCATTAACATAAATTAAAATTCTGTTTTAAGATTATAACCTTTCTTTTATTTATTTATTTATTTATCGTGTTTTTTTTTTTGTTTAAGATGTTTAGCGTTGCTATTTTTTAAAAGTTATAAATTAGAGTCTAATTTAAAATTCACAGTTAAATCATTCTTCTTTTAAAAAAAAAACTCAATTCAAACTTGTGGTTGATTTTGATACAATAATAATTAATCTATATCAAGATATTAAAATTATAAAAATAAAATTTTTATTTATGTCTATAAAGAAACATGAATAAAAATTATGAAAGATGACGCGAAATTTTGTTAATAACTTTTTTTTTTATTCGAGGAAACTTCACTCCCAGAAAGCGTACTTTGTGGGTCCAGGTAAGCGAGTAAAACTCTGGCTGTCCCAGGCTCTTATAAGATGTGCATGCCCACTCGAGATCTGCTGTGCAGATCTCAAACCCTTTGATATCACGTCACGCCCCTTAGAGACTTTGTTAATAACTCTTCAATAAGTTAAAGTAGTTTAATAAAAAATCAAATTAAAAAAATTTCCTCTATCACACACAGAATATGTGACAATATTGTATTCAACTTTATAAAAAAATAATTATTGTCTTCCATGATAATATTTATACTTTAAATAAAATAAACCATAGTTGATCCAATAAGCTAACAACAACTCTAATTAAAATAAAACTCAAAGTATCTCAAATAAGGCCTCAAACATAAAAAAAAATAATAAAAATAATCATTCTAAAAATTATAACTAAGTTGCGGAGCTCTAGGAATTAAAAAAAAACAATATTTTTTGAATAAAATTCTTGCTTAAAAAAAAATCCTGGCCAAATATCCCATGATACTGCCCTTAGAATCCAAAACATAGATGGGAATAATTCTTCATTAGCCTCCCTCCAATGTTTACACACACAATAAAAAATTCCTCTCCTAGCTTAGAATTCCATAAAACACATGACACAAGGAAATAAATAAACCTCTGGTTATTAAAATTAATGAGCTTATAAAATTGATGGACCAAGCTTTTTTTGTACATAAAATAAATCGATTAAAATTTAATAATATGAAGATATCGGTTTTTTAAAATTTATCTTAACTTAAATACTCTGAATAAACCCGTTGAATGTATCTTTTGCGTATTGTAATTGGTATAATGGATTTTTTTGATATAATTTATACTGCATCATGTGTTCCTTTAAATAGAAACTCTAAGAATACAAGCCTTAAATGATGGAGTGCGGGTATCCAAATGATGTACGTTGTCGTCTGTATGAATACAAGGCCGAGCTGTAAATTCGAGTCAGGCTATTAGTAGAAGGAGCAGCGAAGAAAGCAGTAGAGACTCCACTCTTTTAGAGGTTCAAATACGTACTTCATTCGTCTGTGAGATCAGCCCAGCTCCCACGTATATTCCTATTTCCTACCATAGAGCTTCATGGTAAAGTCCAACTCACAGCAATAAATGGAGCCATCCATCACTGCAACCTTGGGCAGCTAAACATGTCACACGCAAGCAAAATAACGTTTCCACTGTTCAGTAACTCATTCCAACCACTATTACAAGGAAGTTTGCAGCGTGAAGCCAAGCAGTGATCATGGAGATTGGCATGGTAATCAAGAGGTCCTGATATATAAATCATAGAAGATACTGTACGCCAAACCCTCTGCATCATCTTCTAGTTGGTAGCAGTTCTTTAGCCCGAGCATGCTCAGTTGCTCACATCCATCCTCTGAAACAAGAAATCTTGCCCAGGCGTGTTGAGAATCAAGCCTTCATCTCCCACTCATAAATGCACAGACCACATGGGAACACCAGATTTCACTGAGATTTGCACAGCATTTCAGATCAAAGTCAACAGTACTCTCACGTGTGCCATCCAATTTGATTGCTGTACACAAGTAAATAAACAATGTCAAGGGGTGGGCGGCACTGTCTGACCCTTCCCATGGTTTCAAGGCTCCTTGTCTCAGTCCCCAACAAATCACCTGGCCCGATGCATCGCGGATGATGCCTTCACCCCTTTCTGTCATATCAAAAATTATTTCATAGAATTATCTTGGGAACAACATGAATCTTCCAATTAATCAAAATGGTGGCAAATTGACAGTATAAACCTTAACTATGTGAAAGTGAGGGTGGCATTGTGAAGGACAACCTCGTCATACCACCTAAGCATAGCCAGACCACACAAGAGCAAATCTATTAATAAAGTGGACCCTCAGCTGAAAATCACTTGACCTTGTAAAAATCTAGCTAAAGAAATGGCTTGCTACTCCTTGCTTCCCCTTCTGTTTCTAGCTTTATGCCACAGCTCAACCCATGGTGCAGCTCCTGCATCAGACCATAACCCCACCCAAGTCACAACAGCTCCAGTTCCACTGCCAAATGTGGCTAAAGAGTTCCTACAGTCTCACAACCAAGCAAGAGCAGCGGTTGGTGTTGGCCCTCTCAAGTGGAGCGAGATGCTAGCCAATGCCACAAGCAGACTAGTCAGGTACCAAAGGAACAAAATGGGTTGCCAGTTTGCAAACTTGAGCAACAGTAAGTATGGTGCAAATCAGTTATGGGCTAGTGGCATGGCTGTGACTCCACTCATGGCTGTTGATCACTGGGTACAAGAGAAGAATTACTATAACCACACTAACAATTCCTGTGCACCAAGCCATAGGTGTGGAGTTTACACACAGGTGGTGTGGAGGAAATCTTTGGAGTTGGGGTGTGCACAAGCTACATGCGTGAAGGACCAAGCTAGCTTAACTATTTGTTTTTATAATCCTCCTGGGAATATTATAGGGGAAAGCCCATATTAGACAAGTTATAGCTAGTTAAATCTCTGGTTAACTGTGTTTGTGCATCGTTGGAACTTGTTTAAGAGTTGTTTTTACCTTTCTTGAAGATTTCAGTGCTTATGTTTAGTGAGTAGGGGACATGTAGATTGCTGCTTCTTTTCTCTCTCTTTTAACTGCCAGAGATTAAATTTGCACGGATGTAAGTTCATAAGCACAATTGTCTCGATTTTAATGCACTCAAGAGCCATGCTACAAGATCATAAGGCTTTACATCTAGTTTTCACCATGGATAGAATATGTGAAAAATGATCTTTCCAAAAGCATAGATCGAATGGAACAAGTCATTACACTGCTTCCAAATATTTGTTCTGTAGATGGTTTTCACTGATGAAGAATGTGAACATAGTTGTGGAGACAGAACCATCCTGCAATAACCATCTGCACTGATATCCTGGTAATAATTGAGCTCCGACAGACTGCCAATCACATGTTCACCCACCCCCTTCTTTATCCCAAAAATATCTATTGATCATTAAGCCATGAATCCTCATAGCACAAATAATTGATGTTACTTGGAAACTTACTTGAGACGAGTTTCATTTTAAAGATTCTCTAGCTTTTTATCTATATTATCTATGACTTTAATATCAAAAATTGTTTCAACCAAACAATTTTTGTTTCGAACAACGGCTAGAGTTGGTCACATGTACAACCCCAAAAGCTATCCTTTATACCAACCTCTAGTTACTAGGATCTTTTTCAATTTCACAGGGTGAGGGAGAATGGTCTCTTGCCAGGAATAGAACAATGCTCTACAAAGGTTCAGTTTCCGGTATAAACAAGTGTGGTAGGAATTCTTTGAACAAATGGCAGAGTCTAATATGAAGGAATTTCATTCAATGAGTCTAAACCATTGGCGAACATGTCTAGTTCTGAGATATCCAACCTGTCGTGTGATATATTGTCGGCATGATCAGTACGGAGACAACTGATGATAGCCATCTTCTTCATAGGATTGGTCTGTGTCAAACACTTACGCAAAGTTCTGCACTTATAATCAACCAAATAATATCTCAAGAAAACAAACGCAGTAGGTATATTTTCCATGCACATTTTCATTTCATTTCACAACATCACAGAGATCATGAATGCTTCCATGCTCGGAAAAGGCGGAATCGAGATTTCATTATACAAAACAAAATATCGCATTGTTCTATCCCACCATTTCAGACTTCATCTCCTAATATATACAAGGAAAAAAATTTAAAATCTCAAAATATAAGAACCTTGAGAACTATGTGAATGAATAGAGGAGGTCGAATACTATTAAACTTTTTGACACACGGAAGCAGTCACTTTACCAGCTCTTTAGATATCAGGTACCGAAAAGTAAAATTATGCGGAATCCATTCAATGGTCTTACGAGGTTTTCCTAGCTGACATTTCTGAAGACACTTCCTTACAGTAGCAGGCAAAGTTTTTTGGATCATTTCAAGAACAACTGCAGGACATAAACCTGAATCCTTGGTGTAGGATTCCACAATCTTTGGAAGCAGGATTTTCTGGTCCTTGCGTACGCCAAAGGTTGCTCGGATATACTCTTCCTTCGCAGCTTCAAGCTCATGAATTATTCCCTTTGGAGTGTAGACACGGACCTGGCAAAAGTACTTGTCTAAATTCCATTTGAAGAGGATAAACTAAACAGAAAATATACCAAAATCCGCAACATCTGTAAAACCCAGGTTCAGTTCTTTTTACTGAGCTGATATTTCATAATATACTTTAGAATAGTCTAAAGGAAATTACTTCTTTTGGAAACCAATGCATGGTATCACAAAAATGAGCTCTTTATGAAAGAGTGCTGTGAAAAGGCAGTGCACACAAAAAGTGCAGGCAACTAATCAGAAAAACTTACACTTAAAAAGGATATAGCATTTAATTTTGGTTGGGTTATTCTTAATCAGAATTGCGATTACATGATATATGCAAACAATGTTCATGCTGCACAGTATCTTACTTATGACTGCTACTCATCTACTAAAAATCTTGTAACAGATTAAGGAAAATGAAGTACCGCAGGATCAGAATGGCTTCCTGAACATAGTGCAAAGTGCAAAAGCGGTTCTGAATGGTCAGTTGCATATGCTTGCCGATCCTCTACTGTCTTGAATTTGGACTTTGATGAAAGTAATGTTCGAATCCACTGCAATTAGGGACAAGCTTTTTCAGGATCATTATATCAAATGAATTTACAACGTAACTGACAAGTGAATTATTGTATCCCACGAGAATTACTTTACAAATACAAATATGCTTATTGAACATACAAATATATATCATTGTCTTTTTTTGTGTGAGCATGGCTCTGTTCTTTTCATGACACAAAAAATAATGCCCTTGTTTATTTGAAAGATTTTTCACGATGGTGGCTCAACTCTACATGCCAAATCCTGCATTGGATCTCGACAAAAGGCAGGTAAAGTTGCAAGACCCTACACACCAAAGCCCTTTGACAAGATATTAACAATAATGACTTCTGAATTTTAGTTTCAAGAAAAACTCTAAAGACCCACCTGTCCAGGACGAGACATCCGGCATCCAAGGATAGAACTCTGTATCGTGTCTGCACTAAATGTATGACCCCCGACATTATATGCAGCCTGCACAGAGCAAGAGTTTAAGAACACGTATATTTGCACAAATTCTCTTACTCAAAGGAAAAATGCGAAAGGGTTTCCCTTACTCTCAAAAGTAGAAAGAGCCTCTTAACATTGTTTTGGGGAATCCCATACACCAGAAATGCCTATTAGAGAATATTGAAGTTAGAAACTCATGTCAGAAAAAGAAAAAAATATGGAATTAGCTTGTTAACTAAATATTTCTATCGAAAAGTGAAAAGTGCCATTACATGCATCACCAACGCATTGTGTATATTGATCCAGAAAGCTAGCTTCTCCTCATGCTTTAGCTTCCTAGGATCAACTTCCTCTAGTCGACAGATAAGTGATCTGCAGCAGAAGATCCCAAAAATCATAATAAGAATCTCAACATAACAGCAAAACACATGCTGTTTACTTGATACCTACATTATTAACATGTTTTCTGGTAATAATCAGATGGTAGATCGGCTCACCTGAAATTTTGTAGCAAGTTTTCAACATCTCCTAATTTTTTACTATCTCTATAGATCCATGGGACTTCAGCCATTGTACTGTATGGTCCACTGAACTCTTTCAGACCTTCAACAAGGAAAGGGTTATCCAACCGTATGTCAAGGGATGAATTATTCCTAAATCCCGGACCCCACACATCACATTGTTCTCGAGGGGAAAATTCACTCATGGATGATGAGGATGAATTGGGAGATGAAAGGCTATTATGTGTCAAAGGTGGATCTGAAAGCTTGCAGTATATAGCTGACATGCACTTTATCATATCCTCTGAAAGCTTGTTAGGTGTCTCTGGAACATGATCAGAAATGCGAGTACCAAGATGCTCAGCCAAACTAATAATGTTTGATGCACTATGGGCATACTGCAAAAAAACAAAAAATTTATAATCCATTCAAGGCTGATAAAATTGTCATTTGATGAAAATATTCGCCCTATTTCTGTAATTGTTGAATTTGAAAATGAATAGCCAATGACAGTGTTCTTCCACATTGTTTTGGCAAACAATAGTTAAAAAGCACCTTGTGCTTAACATGCTCCATCGTCATTGGTAGTTGTTGCAAACAGCAAAACTAAAAAACTGCAAAGATATAATTTATGTGTTAGCACTCAGTTACCTCCATCATGGACGATGGCTGGGTATGGCATGCACGCACAGCTCTACCAAAAGATTCTGATGGAGGAGAGGCTCTATTTGAAAATGTAGTGTGTTGGGACAATAAAGACTGACATCGATGAACTCCAGAATCTAATAGTTTCTCCTCTCCTCCTATTCTATTGGTTTCCTTACATGTATTGTCAAGTGACTGACAAGCAGTTTCAGTAGCTGAAGTTTCCTTCTTTGATATATCAGGCCTGGAAACATCAAACAACCTTCGTCTCGGGGTTGTGACAGGGGTTTTTAAACTTCGATCCTGGTTAGATGGGGAAACCAAGGATGCTCGTTGATCAAATGCCTTCCGGTACAGGGAGAGAAGATATTGTTCCAGATATACAACTTCCAACTCTAATGCTGCAGTTTCTTTGATTAATTCTGTGGCTGGCTGGAGTTGCAGAAAATACAGGAACTAGCAAGTCAAAAACCTTGAGCCTAACAATGAACTCTGACATTTTAATTCCATTTTACATATTAAGTGACATAAATCAGAACAAGAAACTTAAATTACAAATTATCAGAAGATTTTTCCCAAAGAAATGATAAGAATTCAGCAAGTGAGCTGTTGGCATGGTTACAAGTTTTGCTGAAAGGCCCCAGCTCTGTATAAATTCACTTTGAATGACAGTAATAAAGCACAACTATTTCTATTCCCATAAAATTATAATGGCAAGGATTTACCTTAGGCATTGACAGCTCAGACATGCTCTCATGGGAAGAAGTCCTATAACCCAATGCCTTTTCAAGAGCCCAACGGACCTGAAACTGATCTTGTAATCTTTTCTCAAGCTGTAGAATCTGCATAAAAGAGTTCAGCTAATATTTAACTCAGAGCAAGAAAGAACAGGACGAGAATGAAGAAGTTCAGTTGCATACCTCTTGCTTCAAAGAATCTTGCATTTCGGTCTTAGGGGATTGTTTCTTCTTGGCTTTGGCAGAGTATTTCAAGAGCCTCATATTCTGTAATCAGATTGTATCCAAAAATCATATACTTAGTAATTGCTTGTTATGTTATGATCCAGGAGGATTCACCTAATGAATTAATGTGTTGGGAAAAGCTACCAAATCAGCTTAGCTTTTGAGTTAATTATATGAGTTATTCTTTATTTAAATCACAATAATAATTTATTCCATTCAACTAAACCACCGCAGTGGGGACCATAACTAAAATTTGACTCAAATGTATTAAGCTAATTATTCATCCCATTGCCCCAACCTAAACAAATAGAATAATAATTCGAAGGCGAAGAAACAACCTTATGCAGATGAGGAGATTTAAAAGAAGTCATTTTACAGTAAGTTTTGGCTGGCCTTATGCTCGAGGTCTTTATAAAACATGGGGATGAAAGGTTGGCTACTGTAAAGAAGAAATAAGATACTGAGCTGCTTCTTTTTCTTTTCATTTTTTTTAAGCAAAAGGGCATAAAAAAAGGTGTAGTCTTACCAGCTTTATGCGGCTGGATGCTTCAAAGGAACTATCTAAGTCATCTTCCTCGACTCTTTTCTTATCTGGGAAGCTGCCACAGCACAAATAGCAAACATAAAAACGGAAATGGATATATAATGAAGAAGGAAAAAAAAGATTAAAAGGCTTGGCTGCCTCTATATAATGAGCACAGCTACTGCAACACAATTACTGGATTTTCTTTTTAACTGGGAAGGAGGAGGTGGCTAGAGATGTTAACGGTTACCTCCTATCAAAGATCCACTTTGCAATAATTTTCCCAAGACCCAACTTGAAACAGTTTTCAGTTTCATTCACCGCATCTATTACTCATTAATTGCTAGCTTTATCAGAGAAGGAACTTGGGAGAAATCAAAAGAAAAATCCCCAAATTCCAAGCTGGGAAACATACTCTAAAATCCCATCTTCAAGAAGTTCTTTATGATTTAGGAAAAGCTCTCCCACTGTTCCTCTTTTTTGAAGCTCTAAAATTTCATCTGGACGACAAAAATTTCATAGTCTTTTCTGCTTGGAAAATAGCTCGGAGAATAAAACCAAAACTTTCATGGGGTTTTATATAACTGTATTCTCGTCGTTTTTACTTATAAAACAACACTTTTTAGCAGGTGTGATGAATGCCCCAAGTTTCCATTTTATTCATGAAGCCCACCACAGAAAACTCTTCAGAAGCCATTCCAGTTAAAAAAAACCCATCAAGTAGAATAGCAATGAACAGAAATGAGCAATGAGAACAATAATTGCAAGCTTACAAAAGATTGAATTAATAGCTTACCTCTTTGAACGCTTGTGTCTAGTAGTCACTTTCAATCCATACATTTTACTATCTTCGCCCCCTTCAAACTGAGAGAAAACGCACCCCAATCAACATTAGTAAAACAGACAACATTCCCGATAAACAAAAAAAAAGTACAAAAAAATAAAAAAAATCTGAAAACAAAGGTCAGATACCATTAAACTCCAGGAACAAAACAAGCAAGTACCCAAGATTGAATCTTTAAAGAAATGATGAATCAGAGAACCGGAGCCACTGAGGTCTAATTAGACTCCAAAAACTGGACTTGTCTTCATGTAATATAGCTAACCAGACCCGTACCCACAAAGTGATCATTAGCAGCTGTTAACAGTGTATGAACATAGCAGAGAGCCTGACATAGTTCAGAAGGATAAAACCTTTGTGCTTTTGACCAGTGAGCCTTCACCTTGAAGCGACTCACGTTGGTCTATAAATCAGTTCACTTTTACAAATTAAAAGTCTTTCTGCATTAAAAGATGTAAACCAGCTCCTGGGCTTTAATTGGAGAAGAAAGAAAGTTTGCTCAAGTATATGCTACAGTATAGAGCAGACCCTTGCACCTTAAAATGTCAAGGCGTCCAAAAGTTAACAATTTTCTTTGATTCTCTTCACCAGAGAGAGAGAGAGCGCCAAAGAGACAAAGAAGGGGAAGATAAATAGTTGCTGTGATGAGTATTAACATAGAAATGTCCATACATTTATGGTCCAATTTCCACATTCGCTTCTCTTGTTGGTAAGCAAGTGAGACTTGTTGAGCACCCCCCCCCTCCAATTGTCCTATTTTGTTTATACGTATTTCAAGCTTTTTGGAATTGGATTCCAAACTATATTTCTAAAACAATTATTTATACCGAATGATGTGTTAATATAATTAAAAAATAAAAAAATATATTTTCAAATAAAAACCACTTTAAAAACAACCTCTTAATATTTTCAAACACCTTTTTGATATCCTATTCTACTGTGTATGTGCTGGGTAATTTCTCTGCAACAGATATGTATTGTTTTTTAAGTTAACTAAGATTTTAGATATTCCAAGGACCAGTTTTATGTCCATCTTAAACAGACCATGCATCCAAATATCTGCTGGATGGCATTTGGCCCTCATGCATTTATTTTTCAAGCTTATTTGGAGAAAAGGAATAGATAGAAGAATGCAGCAGTGGGATGCCTCATTCTGCAGTGGTGTCTCCTCCAGAACAAGGAGGTGGTATGATTGATTGAACTGCCTTAAATAGCTGGAAGTTGTAAATACAAGGAAAAATTAATTCACCGTCAGCTGGGAAAGGAACCAATGTCACTTTTAGCTTGTATTACATGAAAAACCAAAAGTTTTTTCAATGTACCAATCAGTTCTTTTTATGCTCGAGATACATAATTCTGCTGGAGAATAATATTCCAAAGCAACCCAAAAGTTGCTCAAGTGAGTCCATCCAAATATAACAGCTATATTGAGCATTAATCAAGAAAGGGGTTAAGTCCAGATGTAACTTGCTAAAATAGTTTTAGCCCACAAAAGCAGGCTCGCTTCAAAGGGGATGAAAGGTTAGGGATTGAGGAGACAATGGATGCTTGAAAGTAATTGAGGTTTTGTGGGGGTTTTCTCTAAATCTCTGCTGTAGAAATTAGGCTAAGGCCGATACCCCTTACTGTCCTTCAGTGTCCAGCAGACTAATTTTTGTCACAGAATCCTCAAATAAAATATAGCTATGGAGCCTGTCCTTTTCCAACATCGATACAAAAGAAAAGGCGACTGGGTTTGTGGGTGTGCGCGTGTGCTAAGGTGGTCAGTTCTCTCTTTTTGTCGTGATATTCACCTCCTGATTAAAAAAGAAGTTCCTTTTCTCACTGCAAATAGAAAAGGAAAGAGGGAGAAAGGCAGAGAGGGAGAGACTGATTCTTGAAAACTTTCTGTAAAGATTTGTTTAATTGAAGACTTTTCTCTTGAGATTGTAGAAATTCCAGAAGCTTAATTTAACCTATGAGTTTAGAACCATAGAGCCTATAAGATGGCTTAGAATACTGAAAATGTGAGCAATTGTGAATCAACTATGTGTTTTTTAAGGATCTGACAGACAACCTTCATAGATTTATGAGACTGTTAGTTGAATTAATTACATTGTTTAATTGTGAATCACAAAAAACAACATCCCCTGTTGCAATCAATGATCTAACACAGAGTTCCACGGCACTCAAGTAAGTTTTTCTTGAAAACTTGACTGATTATAAGCAAGAGATGAGGTTAGATACCCCCATGTGTCTCTATGATTTTTAGATCAAGAAAGTATCTTTACTTTTATGTCCATTCTTCATTGCAGGAAAAGAAAAACACTAGCTGGATGGTTAAACAATGCTAAGATCCTACAAGTTTCTGACATGTTTGTGATCTCTAGTGAAAAAATGAATTTGATTTGCAATGCAAGGCAGCAAGTCCGGTTAAGTTTTGAAAAAAAAAAAAAAAACAGGTCCAGTAGGCAACAAAATGGAAGCAGGTTCCAATTTCATGCAAATTTCAGTTCTCAAGAAATCATGCACAAAGTCCAATTCAAATTATCAAAGAAGACAATTTAGAAGTTATTATTATAACCTGTATGGAGTTCTCAAAGAAGCCTGCAAAATCCCAAAACAGTGGATTTGAATGGTAACGTGATTACACGACGGGTCCTTGTTCTTGACTTCCTGTGGAGTTTCACTGTGTATGTTCTGCTTCTTTGAAACATAAAGATTTGTCATAGCAATAAACCATTTGTACAGCGGAAAAGAAGAATCTAACATAAATTTTCATTAATTCTAGACCTTATACTATGAAGTGATACTCAGTAGCCAGAAAAGGTGGATTCTTTTGGTATTTCTTGTGCAAGCTTATGAGCAATATTGTGTGCCTCAAGAACACAAATTTTATTCTATGTTTAATTTTTCAATTTGAAATTTTATATATATATATATATATATATATATCACGAGTGGGGACTAATAACTAAAATAGAAGAGATGTAGAGAGAAGGGAATGTAGTGATAGAGTAGTGGTGGGGAGATGGGAGAGGGTTGCATTTTGTTTTGTGCTATAGAGAAAGTATAGAATCCCACAGCTGGGACAGAAAAGCGAACTTTCTAAAGACGTTTGGACAACGAGTCAATGCCAATCATAACATGCAAAAGGCATCAATCCTTTTCCTCTCTTTTTTTTGTCCCCACTTCACCACCTTCTCTGTGATAAAATGGTCCTCTCCAAACGGAGAAGGATCATTAGCTAGATGGTCCAAACCTAATTAATTAGTATTCGTAGTAACTGTTATAGTGATTGTCTACTTTTTTATTTCAATGATTTGCTCGAGGGGGGGGCTCTATTTTACACCAAATACTTTGCAAGTTGCAGCCCTTTTATCAGTCCTAGCTGCCTGACCAAAAAGTAAATCTATATTATTGTTGTTATTATTATTACAGTTAATTACAAAAAAAAA
>Ga0325405_1004793_pt1 | contig 13759 bp, 18 predicted proteins | sample PopdelMetagenome_21_FD_205663 | JGI IMG/M metagenome (GOLD analysis project Ga0325405, IMG submission 205663) | Populus deltoides microbial communities from Bellville, Georgia, United States - Xylem-Control-R2 | ecosystem: Host-associated > Plants > Phyllosphere > Stem > Wood/Secondary xylem... | reverse complement strand
TTTATAAATTAAAATTTTATTTATAATTCAGGTTAACACCCTCGAAATAAAATTTCAAACATAAAAATTTATTTAATCATCTAAATTCAATTCACAAGTTAAGAACAGAATTGCTTTACTCAAATACTTGAATTATTGTAACCACAGAGGTCATCGGAATTAAAGTCAGAAGAATCCGCAAAGGGGCTGATTCCAAAGTCTTTGCTGTCATATATCACAATCAAATTACATAAATCTCCCTCATCCCAGCACAAAACTTCAATTAAAACACCAAAAAAGACAATGAAATGGTGGGTTATATGCGCAAATTTACAATGCTGTCCAAAAGATTCTCCTTCGTCCCAACCAGATAAGATACTATTTGACGTTGTAGCTTCGGAGTTTGGTTCTTTCAGCAAGAGCAAGAGCCTCTATATATCCGCGGACCTTGTCTGTGGCAGCATTAGTCGACTTCTACATATAGCCAGTGGTGTTTTTTTTTTAAGTCTTTTCATATAATTTTAAAATTATATATAAAATAAATAATTTTTTTAGATAGATGCTGACTCTAGTGTGAAAATGTACCTGATTGCGAAGCCTACCACTTGGCTATTTATCTACATATAGCGCATGCTCAACTCAAGCTCAATCAAGAAAGCAAGCCATATGGTGTATTGAAGAAGAGAAAGTACTGATACTGTATTAGCATTAGCTAGCTGTTGCTTGCTCGATGGCTTCTAGTCAGGTGCAGTGTCCGCCATTTGGATTCTCGGCCAAATATTACTCATCAGACGGTGGAGGGTGTGTGAGGCAGATCAGTTTCTTTGAAGGAAAAGCTGTGCTCAATCAAGGTGTTGGCTATTCTGTTATTCTTGGTTTTGGAGCCTTCTTTGCTGTCTTCACCTCTTTCCTGGTATACAAACCCCTCCCCTCATATTTTCTACGCTGTATACATTAAACTTAGAAATTTCAACTGTCAAGCTATTTTGTGTGGTTCAGGTATGGCTGGAGAAACGATATGTTGGGTCTCGCCACACTTCAGAATGGTTCAATACCGCTGGCAGGAATGTAAAAACAGGACTTATTGCCAGTGTGATTGTGTCCCAGGTAACATTTGCGTCTTGCTTTATTTTTTTTTATGTTCTTCATGGACTGGATATTCATCTTGTGCATTAAATTTGCTGCCAATTTATACAGTGGACATGGGCTGCAACCATCCTGCAAAGCTCCAATGTTGCCTGGCAGTATGGAATTAGTGGGCCCTTTTGGTATGCTAGTGGGGCTACTATCCAGGCATGTTCCCTAGTTTTTTTTACTCTCGAATTTCCAGAAAAGAACATTCTGCATCTGAATTTAACACTGTTAGCAAATGAACAGGTACTTTTGTTTGGTGTGATGGCTATAGAGATTAAAAGAAAGGCTCCTCATGCTCATACTGTTTGTGAAATTGTAAAAGCCCGGTATGACACAGTAGTTGGAACAAATGTTAATAAGCTCGTTTGTTACCCCTAAAATTTACTGATAATCTACTATTCTTTTGCTTCAGTTGGGGGACTCCTGCACATATAGTTTTCCTTGCCTTTTGCTTTTTGACAAACATTATTGTCACGGCTATGCTACTTCTTGGTGGTTCTGCTGTTGTAAACGCACTGACCGGAGTGAACATTTATGCTGCTAGCTTTCTGATACCGCTTGGAGTCATTGTTTACACTCTCGCCGGAGGACTCAAGGCAACTTTCTTGGCAAGTTACATACATTCTGTTATAGGTATTTCTACTCATAATCTCGAAAGTTTCCTGATATGAGAACTTCGATTCATGATTTTGATTTGGTTTTGTTGTTTTACTACTTTGGATTTCAGTGCATCTGGTTCTAGTTATCTTTGTGTACCTAGTTTACACTGCAAGCAGCGAACTAGGTAGTCCCAGTGTCATATACCACCGTCTATTAGAGGTCGGAAACAAATCAAGAGTATGCCAGGAGCCATTTTCCCATGATGGACAATCCTGTGGTCCCGTTAGTGGAAATTACAAAGGGTCTTACCTAACAATGTTGAGTTCAGGTGGGCTTGTGTTTGGAATTATAAACATCGTAGGCAACTTCGGCACAGTTTTCGTTGACAACGTAAGCTTCATGATTTAGCAACAGCATCTTCTTCACAGTGGTTTTCAGAACTTTCAAGGTTTTTTCACCTAACCTATGTTGATTTTCAAACTGTTTTAGGGATATTGGGTTAGTGCGATAGCTGCAAGGCCTTCATCAACTCACAAGGGCTACTTGTTGGGTGGGCTGGTGTGGTTTGCTGTACCATTCTCTTTAGCAACATCTCTGGGTCTAGGAGCGCTTGCCCTTGATCTACCGATAACAGAGAGCGAGGCAAGCCATGGACTAGTTCCTCCTGCTACTGCTATAGCTTTGATGGGGAAGGGAGGATCCATACTTCTTCTAACAATGCTTTTTATGTAAGCACATTTTATTCTTAGCTTGAACTTTTCTGTACTTCATCTTTCTAGCCATACTTCATGGGGACAATCTTAGAATTGTATACATATAATGATCAGGGCTGTGACATCTGCTGGGTCATCTGAGCTGATTGCAGTTTCTTCACTGTGCACATACGATATATACCGTACCTACATAAATCCAAATGCAAGTGGGAAAAAAATCCTCAGAGTATCAAGGGCTGTTGTCCTAGGCTTCGGATGTTTCATGGGATTGTTAGCAGTAATATTAAACAAAGCAGGAGTTTCATTGGGCTGGATGTATCTTGCCACGGGAATTCTTATCGGTTCTGCTGTCCTTCCTATAGCCTTTATGCTTCTATGGAGGAAAGCAAATGCAATAGGTGCCATTCTTGGAACAATCATCGGATGTGTTCTTGGGGTTATAACTTGGCTAGTAGTTACGAAGGTCGAGTATGGTCGGATAAACCTTGACACAACTGGGCGAAATGCACCAATGCTTGCAGGCAACCTTGTGTCAGTACTTACTGGTGGAGCAATCCATGCTGTCTGTAGCTTTTTATGGCCACAAGATTATGATTGGGATACGACCAAGCAGATCACAATGGTCGAAAAGGAAAAGAATGAGTTGCCAGCAGAAGAGTTCAAGGAGGAGAAACTCATAAAAGCGAAAGCCTGGATTATTAAATGGGGTGTTGGTTTTACTGTGGTGATTGTTATATTATGGCCTCTCCTCACTCTTCCTGCAGGTAATTTCATCCTCTTTGATATTTCTGATATTGTAACGTGTCTCAACAAGAAAAGGTCAGAATTCTTGGAAAGAAAGAAACTGCCTAATGTTTTTGTTCACCTGTCTTTCGATTTGGGTGGTAATATTGGTTTGTACTTACCTGTGGTTATTTTGCAGGTGAGTTTGGTTTAGGCTACTTCACATTCTGGGCAGTGATAGCTATAGTATGGGGTACCATTGGATCGGCGGTGATTATTGCTTTACCATTGATGGAAAGCTGGGAGACCATCCAGAGTGTCTGCCTCGGCATGTTTACTAATGACAGGCTGATGGAAAAGGTGGAGGAGATGAATATCAGGCTACATGCAATTATTTTGGCTATTCCTGAAGCAGAGAGAATTTATTTGCTCGAGGAAGAGAAGGCCAGGAAAAAGGAAGAATCTGAGCACCTAGCTTAACATGCTCCTAAGTCCTGCCACACATACTGATGATCCCTTTAGCTCCATGCGAACGCTTTGATGTGCAAATGCATGTGCAAAAATTAAAGGCAAAGTTTCTTGTGTAAATAAAGACAATCTATCGCTAGTGGCTTCAGCTAGCACCGGTGTGATTTCTTTGTATAAAATTAAAATTCAAGTGTTTTCACCAATCACATGAAATGATGATTCAAAAGCAAGATCAGAGTTCCAAAAGACATTTTCAGTTGAATATTTGATCATAACTCCTGTGCCTCATTTTCTGAAAGACCTCCTTTTCTTTATTCACAGAAGTGAAATAGGAGTACTATTTTTATCTAACATTCCGGGTTGAAGCCCAGTTTGGGTCGGGTGCTCAAGCCAATAGCCTAATCTATCAAAATTACAAACATGACCGCTCCACCCAAACTGGGAAGCCAATAATATAACTTGATTATTTTGAAGAAATCTTGATTTATGTTAGGAACCAAGTGCAGTTTCTAGATCCCTTTTACCAGTCTTTTATAAGATAAGTTTTGATGCATTATTTAGCTATAACTGTACAACTTAAAATCTGCTGAGTGAAGATTTCTGCATAGTCTCTTATACAAGCAACTAAGAGATTCCTATCACCTCATACCCATGGGAGACTGCGAAAGGTGATTGCTTTGAAACGGGCCTATCTTCAGACCACAGCTCCAGATTTACTGTCCCTGTTTCCCAATGGATGCAACACTTACAAACCTCATTAATGTTAAACCGATTGACTAGAGCCAAACCCTGACATTTATCAACCAAAACCAATTCACCAGAGATAAATGTAATGGGCGACATCCAGATTCACAAATATTAATAGGCGTCAATAAATGGCACTATATACACGTTCTCATAAGCTATGGTATTCAGTTGACCCAGAGTTCTTGTAAGAGTAAACGAAATGACCAGTGACTGGACCAGTGCTGAAGTTTATGTAGTTACACTGACTTCTTTATACTGTTTCTTTATACATGCAATAACTTAAAATTTCAGCATTGTGATCACGGTGATCTTGCAAATATGAAAAATGATTTCGGCAAACATCAAGGATTGCTACCCTAGAGCTTACCATCTCTATTGTTAATCTCACGATTAACAGCAGAAACTTGAGTCAATTTGATCATCCTCAAGGTTTGTTTCCTTTCCGTATTCCTTTCGGTTCCATTTACACTCTTACCTTTCTGCTATAAAAACTATATAAAAAAATTCATATAACACCATAAAATAGAACTTACCATTAGGCAGGAGATTCTCTCGATAGAACTGACCCCCAGATTCGGGCCAGATTTCATGCTTTGATCCATCAATGGAGGTGAATGAGACAAAAGTTTCAGTGGGGTGCGAGAGAGTAAGCGTTGGGTGTACTCTCAAGCAAACCAGTCTACAACACAGACATAACTGCAATAGTTTAGTATGCATAGCTTCGTATACACGTTAGCACATGCTTGTGTATAATGATTAAAAGAAAAGATACAGGCTTACAGCCATAGTACGCATTAAGCATACAGGAGGAACAAGCAGGAAGTTAGGAATAAAGAATATTCAATCAAATGAGTATAAATGAGGAAAATGGAGTACATCCAAGGATTTCTCATGTGAAAAAATAGCAATCTCGTAGAGAAACAATGAAGTATATAAATATTAGGTAAATGGATGTTTTGAAGAGTATCTCATTTGAAAAGACTGATTTTCTACAGAGAAAAACAAAGTAACCTGCAATTTCAGAACAAATTCAGAATGTGTCTACTGGTAAAAAGCCGTAGAACAGCTTTTGCACTGCATGTTGGCGTGCTTCATAATTTTCCAGTGTTCTCGTCAGTTTGTTAAGCACAATAAGATGACAGATTCTATCACATAAATAGGTAGCTGTGATGGAAAAACAGTTAAACAATATCTCCATATGATGGTTGACAAACATGGTCAGTGCAAGGACAGCCTTAAGAGCATGAATCCTCTTAATGGTAGCTAATGTCATTAACAACATCATGAATGAGGAATGTTCTGGATCTAACCTTGAAAATCCACCAGAACCAGCACCAATGCTGCGGGCTATAATTCCATAGTCAATCTGGAGAATCTTCGGATTATCTTTTAGGATAGATATCTTCCATCGAAGAACCAACCCTCCACCAATAACTCCTTTTGCTATCTCTCTTTGGACGTTGCTGCGTCATCACCACATATGAAAGAATGTGAAAGTTGCTTCCTTTTCTTCACCCTCAAAACACAATTGCCATTGATGATATACTTGACCAAAGCAGATTTCTTTGGTCTCTGCGAAAGAGAGAAACTTGAAAATGAATCAACGAGAATACCTCTACGAAATTCAATCATCACTAAAATACGACAATGGCAAATATTAAATAAGATTAAAGAAGAAATGATGTTGCTGGGTCCCCGGTGAAAACTTTTCGAATTCATAATGGACAAATCAAAGATCTTGTGAACTGTCATGTTTCACGCAGATTGACTATTCAAGAGATATAAAGTGTATTTGGCACCGTTGCTGTGCTGGGGTTTAACTAAAATTTGAATCTTTGTTTCTTTGAATTAATTTTTTTTATAGTTCTAAATTATTTTAATATCCTTGTGTTAAAAATAAATTTTAAAAAATAAATAAAATATTATTTTAATATATTTCTATGGAAAAAAAATTAAAATCAATACCAAACTCTTCAATAGTTCATGCGAGTAAGCGCTTACACACACACAGTCACTGTGACCTTTTACTGCATTACTTTACCAACTAGTGTTATAACTGTTTTTGTTGTACATTACAATCAAGCCAAGGAGCCAATAGCAGTTAACATTCAAGTTGCCATCACCATTCAAAATGCAATCTGCATTCAGGCATCCAATCTGGCAATTACAGTAATTAAAATCGTGGTCTTCACTATTTTAATTTTCTCTTTTATGGAAGATGACTGATTATATGTTGCTTAGATCTTCAAATTGGGGAAGATCTCTCCATCTGGATGTGATCTGGATCCCATTTCAGAATGTCTTGCAGCCGCATCGAACTAAATAAGCAATCACAGGACAACTGGAGGCAAATTGTGTGCACAAATGTGCAAGCTTTGAGATCAAATATCGGAATTGTCAGAACATGCTCGTGATCTATTATGAATCAGAACGCATCCTGCAGATAGGTCAGAGGTGAGACTGTTAAATCACAAAGATAAGCAGCAATCATAAACTCAGAAATCAAAGAAAGCTCTAGCTAAATATTTTTACTGTTTGGAATTACAATAAACACAATTCAATATCTAACGGTAAATGATATTAGCATTAGCAATAGGTTCCATACTGAGATCAGACCAAAAGTAGGCGGCAAATGTACTTAGCAGTATATATACCCTGAACACAGAAAATCAAAACTCACAACTAGTTTCAATATGGTTTAGGAATCAAATTCAATTCCATCATTGAAAAACAAGTTATAGAGAGTTTAAACTCAAATCAATGATTTAAGGGTGCTGCTTTAAGGAGACAGAGTCGTGGCAGCTACAGAGTTAGGAGAGAGGGAGGGAGAGAATGATGCCACACAACAGCAAACCGCAATTGGAGGTTCTCCAAAGGCGGGAAGAACTATCTTTGTTATACAGAGACTTCTGTTTTCCATTTGTTACAGGAAAACAAATAAAGTTCCTTGACTAGAAGATACAAACCACAAACCAAAGTTTGATTAGCAATTTTCAGCCTTAGCGCCTCGAGGGTGAACATGATGTATCCTTTTTATTAGACATGACACCACGAACTCCAAGCAAATTAATCCCAAAGAGCCAAGAGGGCTATATGGTGATACATTAATCTGTCTTCATTGTTTGCTTGTTTTATTTTTCATCCAGTCTCAACTGTTGAATAGAATCTCAAGGATACAGCCCTGCTGCACCCTATTGAGTGATTAAAAGAGTTAGGAAAGCTGCATGAGGAAAAAAAAGGGAAGACTGTGCAAACTCTCTCCTTCTAGTTTAATTGTGTCCAATGTCTCTCTGCTATTGGGGTTTAATTAGTTCGTTCCCTCTACTATTCCATCTATAATCATTCGAGACCCTTAACCTATGAGACCAGAAAGGATATGGGCTGTCAAGATGGTACCACGACACATGTCCATATTTTATAAATTCTTTGTATATAGGAAAAATAAAAAATAAAAATCCAAAAATACACTTGACAGGTGTATAGAACATTATCATAATATGGAGGAGTTTCAAGGACTAATTCAATGGCAAAGCCAATGCAAGCAGAAATATGAAGCGCGAGAATGGGAAAAAAGCAGAGGCAGCAGGGAATAGAGTGATCAAAAGACCCAAAGAATCTTTGATGGAACATCAAACACTGGCAACCGTGTTGCGAGAGAAGAGCTGCAACAGTGTAGGCAGCACTGTGAAGAGGAAGCAATCAAGGAGGGCGAGGGCTGGAACAAGAAAGAGGACAGCAAGAATGATGTAGGAGATTTTTCTCTAACGAGCAACTTTTTGTTAATGAGCATAAATTTCTATTCGACCGTTAAATTGGACTCAAATTTTGTTAGTAGATTCCAAAGGCTGGAGGCCCTGGGTTAAAATTTCAGTCATCTAAGGTCAAGAAGGCCTTCAAATAAGACCCAGAAATTACTGTTCATCTTTAGGATTCTTTTTTATATTTGGTTTAGAACTTTTTTATTATTTTTCTAGCTTTGTTTATGACATTTTTTCTAGTATATAAAAAGACTAGAAAAGTTGTAATATTGAGTTTTGGTTAGAAAAAATAGAGTAATAAAATTTAGAATTAGAGTTTTTGGTATGGTAACTCTATCAGGTAGAATTTTGCGTTGTTTTGTGCTTGTTGTTTTTCTTATGTTATTTCATTTTGCGTCATAGAAGGTGAGGGTCAACAAGGAAGAGAAGAGGATCCTCAGGCGGGAATACAAAAGGTGCCATGAACTCTACCAAAAACAAGAACCATGCCATGAACCTCATTAGGTGCAGGCAGCAATACAAGGAAAGACAATGAGAAGAAGAAGAAGAAGAGAGAGAGTGTGACAATACAAGGAAAGGTAGAGGAAGCTCAAATGGAAGAAGCAGCGAATATGAGGGGGAACAAAGACATAATCAATTTCTTTTTCTTTTTCTTTTTCTTATACACAGAAATTTTTTTTAAAAAAAGATAGCATGTTATTCGTGTCCAATATGGACACGTGCCACGCTACCATCATGACAATACACATCCTTTACCGGTTTCATAAGATAATGGTCACTAGCTATTATGGACAGAACAATAGAAGGATCCAAATAATCAGATTAGTAGTAGAAAGACCCAACTAATTAAACCCCAATAGTAAAGGATATCAGACACAATTAACCCTCTACTTTTTAGTAAGGTGTAACCCCAATAATCTTATTTTTTATTCTAACAATAATTTGCAAATCCCCTAACAACTTGTCTGAAATTCTCCTACTCTAAAAATATTTTGCAGTGGCTTGACCTATATGATTAGAAGCTGAGAATAACTCTAAAGCCTGATTTCATCAGTTTTGCACAAATTTTGAAACTTAAGCAAGAAATGCATTTGGGTGGCCAATGAAAAAACTAATGATAGCCCCAGTGAACACTACAAGGATTCAATATTTGGCCAATATATATTACCAACTAAGAAACTGAAAATAATCCAAACAAGAGTTTGCTAAAAAGTAATTGATGATCTTCAAACTTGAGATTCAAAAGCATTTTAGACTAGCAAGAGTTTGTCTAAAAAGCAATTTTATTCACATATGATGAAATTTTTATTTCATGTCCAAATTCATCAGGCTTCAACATGAACTGTGCATGTGAAAATAGAGAAACACGACTGAAAAATGATTTATTACCTAAAGTATCAACTGAAGCAACAATATCAATTCAAATAACATTAGACCCATAAAATTCCTTAAAGCATCCAAATAGATACACATTAATCATCATAAGCAATCAAGACAAAGTATCCCAAGACAAACTATTCATGTAAATGGGTCTGCAATGCTCACCAAGAGAATCAATAACCAATGTAGCCGGGATCTCCAACATACTCAGCAATTTGCTCGAGTTTGACATTAAGCAACTCATGGCTACCAGAATCCTGCACAACACCAACCTCTCTATCTATGTCCCTTTGAACCAAATTCCCATAAGCTCCTTTATGCTTTCCATAAAGAACAAGAACCGGACCCCCACGACGTGGCAGTGCAGTCTCAAGAGCATCCTGATCCACACTTTGCACCAACTCTCTACTCTCATCCATACTTATATCACACTTGTAAGGCCCAACCACATCTACCACCTCCCCTTTCTTCAAATACAATTTCCCCCCTTTCAAGTCCTTACTAATTATCCTAACCCGAATATGACTCCTAAGCCACTGAACTCCTCTCTCTTTACCAACATTACCATTCCCCATTTTCAAACTTTCTCTACTCTCTACATTCCGCTTATTAACACGCCGTTGTTCCCTATCCCCGTCACTCGGTTTCTTCTCTTCTATACTCTTTAACTCCTTCAAGCACCTCTCCTCTTCTCTCGACCCCAATTCCGCAACATCAGAAACCCGGACTTTCACTCTCTCCCCACTCTTTTCTACCCTCAAAGCAATTGAATCCGAACCCAATCTCTCCACAACCGTACCTTTTAACCCCAAATTTTCCTTTTTACCCCTAATTACTCTAACTTCTTTACCCAAAAAAAGCCCATCTTTACTACTTTCTCTTTGTTTCTCTTTAACAATAACACTACCACTACCATTAACATTACCATTACTGCTACTACTCTTACTATTTTTAGAATCATGTGAGGCAGTAATAAAGCCCAGACCTTCTTTATCAGTTCTTTTCGTGTACTGCTTGACTTGAACATCTTCCTTAGAATTCTTACCAACACCTCTCCCTTCATGCCAACCATAACCCTTAAGCAACGCTTTCGCAAAATCCTCAACCGGCATTTCTTCAAACTCCTCAAACCCTCTATCATCGGGCAACCTCTTCAGATCATACCTCAATTTCTCCAACAGCACGTCCTCGCTTCTGGCATCTTGGGTTTGCGTGGTGGCGGAGTGGCGGAGATTGAGGCCGAAGGAAATGGAATCGGAGGCGGCAGCGGGATCGGAGGAGAGGGTTTCGACTTCGAAACGGAGGTCGGTGGAGGAATCATCTTGGTGGAGAGGGAGGTGGATGTTTTTCATTTTCTTGTGGGGTTGGTAATCGTTTGGAATAGGAAGGATAATTGGGGTTTGAGTGTTTTGAGGGAGTAGGTTTTTTGAGGGATCGAATTCGGTGAGATATTGTTTGGAGTTGTCATTGTCTGGTTGGTCTGAGACTGGTTTAGGTTTTGATTTGGATTTTGATGGGATTGAGAAGGATAGCTTCTTCATGCTTCTTCAATTACTATTATTAGACACTATTTGTTGAGGAGGAGGAGGAGGACGACGACGACGACGACGCAGACAAGGAGATCGAATGCCTTGACCCTGGCTAGTATTTTCCTGTTCCTGGAAGGTTCAATCCATAAATAAGAAATTATTGAAAAATTTCTCAAAACAAAAATTCATCTTGGGCCGGATTGTTTCACCTTTGGGCTCGTCTTCACAATAAATGCTGCCTATCAAACATGTTTTTTTACTTTCAGAACATAATATGGGAATGCAAATGCAAATGCAATTTTTTCCTTAGAAAACCAATGCAAAAGCCCACTTTCAAAATTGGGGTTAACACCGAAACTGCTCTTGTTTGTCTGTTAAATGCTTGTCTGAATCAATTGATAGCGCTGCCCTGTCTTGGATTTAATAATTTTTTAAAAAATAATTTTTTTAATTTTAATTATATAATAAAAATATTTATTTAAAATTAAACACCAATTTAAAAATAAATATTTTTTTAAGACAATAATAGCTCTATCAAAAACAATAAAAAATAAATTATGCAATTTATTCCTCAACCAATCTAATATTAAAAGATAAAATTGAGAAAAGAAAATTTAAAAATCAAATGATTAAAAAAAATTGTATTCATCCAGTGGGTAAACTCATCAAACTTATGAACCAGGTTACCCGGGCTAGCACGTCAAACTTGTGAACCGGGTTCTGAAATTTAGCCGGATTATAATTTGTTTTGTTTTTCAAACTATTTTTTATTTAATTATATGATAAAAAAAAATAATCGTTAAATTAAACACCAACCCGATACTAAAATGTTAAAAAAATACATTAAACTTGTCAAACTTGTGAACATGTCAATAGATTTTATAAAGTTTAATAATATGGCTTTTCTCTTAAACTATTTTTTTTTACTGTACAAGGAAGAAATTAACGAGGAAAAAAGTCATGTTCAATTAGAAAAACAAAGACAACTCACCAAACCTGTAAATCGAGCCAACCTGAGTTACTCTAGCAAACTTGCAAGCCATATTAACCCTGTAGAATAACAAAATAAAAATAAGGTGTTATTATTATCGTGATTACAATTACTATTATTATTATCATTATTATTATCATTGTTGTTATTATTACTGTTAACACTATCATTATTGTTGTTGTTGTTGTTAGCCTTGCTAACATTATTATTATCCATTATTATAACTATTATTATCATTACTATTATAAATATTATTATAATTATAATTATTATTAATATTTTTATCACTATTATCATCGCTACCACCACAACTATTGTTATCACTATTATAACTATTATCATTACTATCAATAACATTAATACTATTATTATTACCATTATTGATAATATCATTATTATTATTTTAATTATTATTGATTTTATTACCACTATTATTTATATCATTACTATAATTACTGATATTACAATCACCTTAATAAATTATTATTATTATTGTTATCATTATTATTACCACTACCACAATTATTATTATCACCGTCACCATTATTTTCTTAATAAACTATTATTATTAATACTATAATCATCATTATTATCATTATTATTATAATTCAACTAATATTATCATTAGTTAGTATTATTGTTATCATCATTACTACTACAACTAACCTTACTATTAGTAGTAGTATTACCACTACTATCACAATTATTACTATTATTAATATTTTTATCATAATTATTAATATTATTGCAACAATTAGTCATAAAAAAATGTTATTATTACTACAATTATTATCACTGTTATTAGTATTATTAGTATTATTATTGGTTTCATCATTACTATTACTATTTTAATTATTATTATTATTAACATCATCATCATCATCATCATCATCATCATTATTATAATAAACTATTATTATTACCAGTATTATAGTATTATTAACATTATTATCATTATTATTATTATTACTAGTAATATTGTTAGTATCATTATCACTATCAGTATCACTATTATTATTATTATTATTATTATTATTATTATTATTATTGAAATAAAAAAAGCTAAAAACTTAATTTGAATGACAAAATTAAAAACTATAAGAATTTTTTATATAAAAAAAACAAAGAAAATCACAAAGATCAATTTCCAACAAACTCAATTAAAAAAAATAATATTAAACAATTATATAAAAAAATTATTATTAACTCGGGTTAACTTTTCAAACTTATTACCCAAGTCTCGAGACCCAATAACCCCATAAAAAAATTATAAAGTTCATTTCCTAACCATTCCAACATCAAAGGATAAATTAAAAATAAATACTCAAAACAAAAAAATAAGAATAAAAAAGTAAAAATAAAATTTGATGTAAAAATAAAATTGACACAATTTAATTTTGAACAAAACAATGCAAAATTCAACGAGATGAAAGTGAAAAAAGGAGGAGAAAACATCGTTAGAGCCTAACCACCACTTCTTAGTTGACATGCGTCCCCTCACTAAAAAGCCATCACCCACCACTTCCAATGCCACCAAGAATGGTGGTGCTCAACCACCAAAGAAAGTTACGAATTCAATTTTAAACCATTAATACTTAATTATTTTACATAAACCAAAGTCTTATTTTATTTTGACTAGCTGAACATTAACTCCATATTAAAATCTTTAATTGATATTACGAGAACCTCGTATCCAAACAACCAAAATGAACTACTAAATCAAACGCCAATTAAAAA
>Ga0325405_1004792_pt1 | contig 13759 bp, 5 predicted proteins | sample PopdelMetagenome_21_FD_205663 | JGI IMG/M metagenome (GOLD analysis project Ga0325405, IMG submission 205663) | Populus deltoides microbial communities from Bellville, Georgia, United States - Xylem-Control-R2 | ecosystem: Host-associated > Plants > Phyllosphere > Stem > Wood/Secondary xylem... | reverse complement strand
CCCATGACAACGGGCGAAGACACCTTAGAGAAGGTGTGAGGGCCGTGATAGAAGCCCCAGTTCAGACCGCCGCATGGTGATGAGCGGAGACACCTAAGGAGAAGGTGTGTGGGCCACGATATGAGCCCAGTTCAGAACAACCCCAGAGCCAATGTGATGGCTGGATATGAGTGGACAGATGGATAGCCAATGAAGTGGCTATGATGAGTATGGAGACAGATGCAGGATTGACTTTCATGGATATTGCCCCCATGCTAAAGATCAATGAGCTAGAAGACATTTGCCTTGGACAATAAGTGTGTGACTTGTGGAGCATTAAGACGCGGCTGCTATGAAGAAGCAGAAGGGCATGCGCAGGTTCCGAGAACGAGTTGACTCTTGTCAAGGTGGTGAGCTCGGTAATGGCATTGTAATACTCAGAGTATGAAGACAGATATGGATCAACCTTTAATGGGCTGCCCCCATGGTTAAAGGTGGAGAGCTACCTGGACTCTTACGACTAAGAGCGAGAGACTCACGGAGAAGTAAGGCGTGGTTCCTAGGGTGGAACAGAGGGCAGGCGCAACTCCTGGATGAGTAGACTCTTGGAAGAGTGGTGAGCTTGTGATCACACTAAGATACTCGGATAATGACTGTCGCACTTGAGAATATTCTGTTTGAGGGGGTGTTCTAAGCCTTGGTGTGAGGCTTGAAAAATCATTTCGGATCGAGCATGGTTAAGACGCTCGAAGGGGGATGTTGTGTCGAAGATGCTCTCAGAATGGTAAGCTTGAAAGAGCTGCAGAATGCAAGCTTGTGCTGAAGAAACAAGAGGACAGTTGCCCCACATGAATGGCAAAGGGGGTGATTGTTGGGTTGTTGCCATTGCATGTGCACCCATCTAAGATGTCAAAGTTTGGCAGCCACCATTGTTGAATGAGCTGGAGTTTGGCAGCCACCAATGTTGACAACAAAGCAAGAACAGCTGCCATGAAATGCCTATAAATAGAGGCATTATGTGAGAGCAAAATGAGAGGAGTGAAAACGTGAGTGTGTGCAAGAGTGTGGAGAGAAAGAGAGCTGTAATGGCAGCAGCCTTGCTGCCATTGCAGCAGCTGCAAGTGCAGCAGTTAAGAGCTGGGAGTTGAGAGAGTGAAGTGATCCTCCTCCTCCATATATATTGTAATCCTTTCTCTATATATCTCAATAATATAGACTCTCCCGTGGATGTAGGCGGATTTGCCGAACCACGTTAAATTGTGTGCCAGTGTGCTTTAAGCCTCCTATGAGCAAGTATCAGTACACCCCCGGTCCGCGCATGGGGGAGCCGGAATTCCCAACACAAGGGAGAACCAAACATAACAATCTTAAACTAAATAGGAGTTAACTTCAACTCAAGAGAATAACCTCTCCCAATGTTGGGAAGAAACCAAAGGTGAGGCCAAGTGGGTTTGTGCGTTAAATACATAATGATGTTGTTGTCGTCCCAATCATAGAAAGAAGTAACCACCACATTAGCTCAATTTAGAGAAGAAGCTGAGTCAGACCCAGGGATCACCTCTCCCCCAAAGCTTAGCAATCCACAAAACCTGGAAATTACAACCACCTCCCAGGAGCGCCAGAGTCGACAATGATCGAGGGAGAAAGCAGCTTGACCAATCCACACAAAGCTCGGCCATCCTTCCAGACCCAAAAGCAAGCACATGGTTGGCAAGCTACAGAGCAGCCAATAACCCGCGCAAATTAGACAGAAACAAACCAACACCGACACCAAAAAAAAATCAAAGAAGCCACGCCCAGAAGTGGACCATCGACACCTAAAATGAGAAACTAATGAAGAACTGTTCAACCAAAACTCAAAACCACTGGCAGAATGACATTATGAATACGAAAAAAACCAAAAGGCAATGAAAAAAGAAAGAACCTGGGAAAGAAGAACATCCACTAAGGAATGAAAAGCTCCAGCAAACCAACAGAAAAAAGATTCTGCAGAGATAGTGATAACACAACACAAACCTACATTAAAAGAAAAGAAACTAAGAAATCAGGAAGATAAACTCAATGAAATCAACAGAAAAAAATAAAAAACAAAAGCAAGTTAATCAAAATAAAGGAAGAGGAGCTCTAGAAAAATGAGCACCAATGTTAGAAAACCATATGAACAGAAAAGAAAGCAAAAAATACCCAAGAGAGAGGCATGAAAGAAAACCAAGACAAAATGCAAATGAATCTATCTACTCCAACCCACAAAAATTTTGTGAAAACATGGGAAACCCAAGGATAAGAGAAGAAGCAATGGAGGAAAAAAATAGAAGAAGAAGACTACACTGATGGCGTAGCAACAAATGGCCAGAGAGTGATGCCCAGACTTGAAAGCAAAAGAAAACAAAAAATGAAGAGCTAATTGGAAATTCAAGACCCAGCCTCAAGAAAAGTCCTTGCTGCCCCACTCATTTAATACACAATGATTCTGCATTGACATCAAAAGCTGAGCCGCAGCCAAAGAGCAACTCTTTCTATAAGGAAGTTGAGCCAAGCCAGACTTGACGCAAACAAAAAGACCAGCAGAGAAGCCAAGACAACCTGCAATAGACCCAGCAGAAATGCAGCCCAAGGATCCCAAAGCTGCAACAGCCAACTCAGTCGTGACAGAGCTGAGCATAGCAGAAACAAAGCAGGGGAAAAGGGCTTGATTCTGCGTGGACAGAAAAAGTTGAGCCACGGCCAAACAAAAACTCTCTCCACAACCCATCAATCCTAAAAAAACAGGTGATGAAAGGCCAGCCAAGCAGCTGCAACAGCCAACCCACCCGTGTCAAATTTGAGATACCTGAGCATGGCAGAAGTTGAGCAGAGGAAAAGGAAGATAAAAAGCACTGCTGCCTCAAGGTACTGTTACAATTCCCAGTTTCATGAGTTTTGATGAATCACATGATTTAGCTTTTTTTTTTTAATAATAATTTTTTTTAATATATATATATATAGACACACACACATACATACACATATACATATCAATATACTTTGTATTATAATTTTTGGCATTTTCATTGTATTAAATCAACATTGAAGGAAATTTAAGATGCTAAAGTAAATTATAATTCATTATCCATAATAATTATTAATCCATATGGAAGAAAACAATACCAAGAAACTAACACAAGCAAGACTGAGTGTTCCGGTCATAAAAATGGTACTAGTTTTAGTATAACTAATAGATTTGTGGTTCCGCACTACTAAGCAAGCCAAGTTATTTTTATTGGTTCAGAAAAAGCCTCGGTGATGTAAGTATATTTTTAAAAAATAAAAAAAATATGGCTCAGAATATAGTCCTGATTAAAAATATATATATATAATCTAATCTAATAATAATAGTTAAAGATAAAATTTTTTTAAAAAATAAATCATTGGAACCTAAAAAAAAGGTCACCAAAACAAATAAAGGCGATGAAGCTATGATCTCAACTAATTAAATTAAAAAAATAAAAATAAAAGGAAAAGGAAAAAAAATTTCCTTGAGTCAACTTAAATAAGCATGTCAAGTATACAAATCATGTTATGAGACTAAGATAAACCAATAAAAAACAAATTAAAAAAAAATCTAAAGTCCAATTCTAAATAAATCAAACATAGGGGAATAAAATTGATAAAAAAAAAGGACAAAAAAATCAGCAAATTAGAAAAGATTACAAAACTTAATTTTAAAACAACTTAATGCCAAAGGACAAAATGTAATAAATATTAAATTGAAAAAAGTTTGTAAAAAAACCCCAGCTAATTTAAACTAACCTACCAAACTCATTGTTTATGTGATGAGATCAAGATAAAGAAATATAAAGGAGAGAAGAAAATAACGAAACCCAATATAAAAAAAGACTTAATTTTTGAAAAATGTAACTGAAAAAGAAAATTAATTACCAACAAGTTTAATATTGAAAAAATAATTAATTTAAAAATTTTGCAAAAATAAATTCAACATGGAAAGATAAATAAAAATAACTAAGATAACCTAGGCTATTTTCAAAATTAGCAAAAAATTATATAGAAAGAAAATAAATAAAAATAATGGAGCCCGATATCCAATTGAATAAATGTTGAAGGATAAAATTGAAAAAAAAAACATGAGCTTAAAATAAGAAAAAAAAAGAAAGCAAACACAGGTGAACCTTGATTTAATCTTTAAAACTCGCAAGCGTGAAATCCTAAACATGGGCTCAATCAATAAGCTCAATTTCTAATTAATTTAATGTTGAAGGATGAAATTAAAAAAAAAACTTTAAAAAAACTATCAAAGTGAAAAAGTAACAATAAAAAAAATAGTAATCAAATTTGATAGGAAAACAAAATGAGGATGAAATTATATATAAAAAATCAATTTAAACAATTATCTAAAATAAAACAAATAAAAATTAAAAGAATGAGGTCTTAATTCCTAACTAATTTAACGTTGAAAGATAAAATCGAAGAAAAAATCAATTTAAAAAAATTTATCAAAGTGAAAAAAATAATTAAAAAATGAGAATTAAATTTGCTAGAAAAGAAAACCTAAGAAGGATAAAATTATAAAATAAATAATTTAAGAATTTTTTTCAAATAAAACAAATAGAAGTCAAAAGAATAAAGATCAAAATTAAAAGATAAAAAAATTAAAGGTGGATAAAAATTTAAAAAAATTCCAAATTTATTAATTACTTCAAATAAAATAAAAAATAAAAAAAATAAAAATCAAGGAATAAAATCAAAGGCTTACTTTGAAATTTTATAAGGGAGAATTGAAATCGAAGAAGATAAATGAAGGGAAAAAAAGGTTACTGATGCCAAGACCAGAGTGTTGGCCATATGCGTTGTCGCATCACAAAGAGGACGCTAAAACAATTTAAATACTTCTACTATATATAGGTAGTGTTTGTTCACTATGATATATAGCATAGTTTTGAAACCCGGACCGGCCCGGCTGGTCGACCCGGGACCCGGCCGACCCGGGCCTGGGACCGGTCCGGGTCTAAATAAAAACCCGCCTGGAAGTTGGCCCGGCAAAACCCGGTCAACCCGGCGGGTCGACCCGGGTAAACCCGGCTGAGACCCGACCTCTTTTTTTTTTACACATGGACGTGAAACGATGTCGTTTTGGCCTTTTAAAAGGCCAAAACGACGAATGATGCAGAATTGCAAATAGAGAAAAACCTAATTAAAGAAAAAACAATTTGAATCGCGAAGAGCAGAGGATCAAAAGACTCTTGATCACTGTTTCAAATCTAAGAGATAAGGCTAGACTCTTGTTTCTCTTCGTAGCTCTCCTTCTTTCACTCTCTCTTTTCTTTATTCTTTGTCTTGTTTTGAACTTGTAGTGTCGGAGTCAATTAGAGCCAGAACGACGTTTTATTTAGTGATTGATTACTTATTCACAGATTTGAAAGATATAATGCAACTTCAACATTGTATCTCGGCTGTTGTTGGTTTAGGATTGTTTTGATGATTCTTTGGTATTTTGAGTATGCTAATTTTAACAGCACCGGAATAAGGCCATTTCTGCTTTTAATGTTTTCTAGTCTTGTTGCTATCTTGCTTATTATTTTTTATCATGCCAGTTTTTCCATTTATGTTTCGTGTCGTTTCAACTTTCAGGAACTTAAATAAATTAATTTCATCCAGGTGAAAAGAAGTGCTGTTAAGTTGGATATCTATAGGAAGTTCTCAAATGTATTGGCTGCTGTAGTGTTTGCTTCTGTTGCTTGGATAGCTTATGAGGTATCATTTCTGGATAGAACTTATATCTTCTGTTTGTCGGTTCAGTGACCTCACAAATTTTATTCTGGAGGTCTTATAGGCTATTATTATGCCAACACTCTTGGTTGCAATTTATACTGGGACAGCTAACTAGCACTTTTTTAAAGAAGAGTATCTTGAACTGGATTCTTCGTTTTAAGGTGTGCTCATTGGCATTCAAATATTAATATAACTAGCTGTTAAAAGATTGGTTGAGAGAGGAAGATAAATGATAATGAAAAATACAAACAGGGGGGATTTAGATAATTGGAAGAGGATCTCTGTTTGCAAAAATACAGGCAGTTCTTTCAAGGGTCTGCATAGGGGATTTAGATATCTAGGGGGTCTCTGTTTGCGTATACTCTTTTTCTTCTTCTTTTTTCAATGGCATGCAATTTGACGGAAATCTGTTTGTGGGTTGAATTCAAGTCTCAGGCTGTGAGATTTTGAACTTCCATACTGGCATACTATGTGAGGTTTCGTGGAGGGTGAGGATGCAGACCTCTGGTTCAGTAAATGGAAGACAAAAAGAATAAGCTTTGAACTTTATCTAAATTTTGCAAGTTTTTAAATCAGTTTGGCTTTTTTTAGTGCTATATCTCTGTTATTTTCTTTGAGCAGCATTGTGCAACTAATAGAACTTAATTATCTTTTAGGTTTTAGATGTTTTCTATAGGTGAGTAGATGTTATATATTTTTTTTGGGTTGACCCGGGTCAACCCATCTGATCTATAACCTGATTATTAGACCGAATTAATCATCGTGTCGGGTTTTAAAACTATGATATATAGCACGTACGTAAGCGGTAGCTTGATGCTGCAGATACCAATAAGTGAATGGTGGGGTCCACAGACAGGAAGAAAAGCCAGAATCATGTATGTTCATCTTTCTGACTCACTGTGAATTAATTGTAATCGAAATAAAAAAAAAAAAAGAAATGAAATAATCAACATTCGTTTGATCGGTTAGTTTAAGAACAAAAAAAGAAAGCATGATTAAAGGTCCCCACTGTCTCTCTCCACACACTCACTGGAGATATTGGCATTCATTAAAAGTGGTCTTAAGAAATATTTTTTAATTAAAAATATATTAAAATAATTTTTTTAATTTTTTTTAAATAAACTTATCAAAATATACAGTTCAAAGACACATATAAAAAAATATTAATTTAATTTTTTTAGATAAAAAAATTATTTATTTGATAAACAGATTTAACCACATTACAAAATATAATATTCCTTATAATATCTATAATTAGGCAATGTGAGGCATGAATTGCACCTCATGAATAGAATGTATATGATGAGAGGTTTGAAAAAAAATTAAAAAAACAAAATCAAGAATATTAGTGAGCCCACCACATGAAGAAGAAAAAACACCAATAAATAAAGAAAGAAAAACAAAATGTGGGCTAGGTTCGGAAAACGAGAATCATGTTTCAGATTTTCTATATATGTTGATCCAAGGGCCCACGTAATTAAGTATTTAACTTGATTAAAATTAATTTTTATCATGATATTAAAAATAAAAATATATATTAAGTTAAATAAAAATAAAAACTATTATGGAGGGCTGTACATATTAAAAATATTATATGAAAATGCATATTTTTATTTTAAAAAATAAAGTTTTTTTATAGAAAAGATAAAAAAAATAGATAAATCAAAATAATCTTTTCAAAAATTAAATATGTACAACATTATAAAACAAAACAATCTCTATCCAAAAAAAATTAAATAAGAAAAAAAACCCATATAAATGAGGGATATTAATTGAAACATGAATTTAAAAATTATTAAATATATATATATATATAAGAAAAAGATATCAGTAAAAAAATAATACCCCGGTTGTTATGGCTTTACTTGTGAGACTTACGACTTGAACCATGAACTCAACCGGATTCAATATTTTTTCTTTTAAATTTATATTCAACCCAAAAAAAGCCTAGACTTGTTTGTCTTTATTTTTTGAAAAAAAAAAACAGACAACACGTTATTTGCAAGCCTAAATTTCGGCTACCATTATGGTGGCTGTAAAATTGAGCAACTAGTCTTTTGGCCAAAAAACCCAATTTTCAAGCTATTTCAACCAAGAAAACCTCATAAACACCCTTATAACATCCACAAATCATTTCATCAACTCCAATTACCTAAAAAAAGTCCAAAAACCTAAAATCAAATTAGTTTAGTTTTGGCTCTCAAATCTCACGTATGGTTTTTTATGCAACATCGAGATTCTAAACAACCACCATGAAACCCCTCTAATGTTATAAAACCCATGGACACCAACAAAACTTATTTTGGTGGCCAAAAATAAAATGATCAACGACTTTCTTTCAACTCCTCTTCTCTCACAAACCATCTCATCAACTTCAAATACTCAAAAAATAGTCACAAAATCCAAAATCAAATCGGTTTAGTTGTGGTTTTCAAATCTCATGTATGGTTTTTCATGCAATGTTGAGATTCTAAACAATCACCATAAAACCCTTCTCATCTCATGAAACTCGTGGACACCAATAAAACTTATTTTAGTTGCCAAAAATGAAATGATTGACGACTTTCTTTCAACATTGGAATCCAGCGACTTCTCTTTCACAAACCATCTCATCAACTCTAAATATCCAAAAAAATAGTCTGAAAACCCAAAGTCAAATCGGTTTGCTTTTGGCTCTCTCGGCTCATATCTAGTTTTTTATGCAACATCGAAGCTCTAAAAAATCATCATAAAACTCCTGTCATCTTATGGAATTTGTGAACACTAATGAAACCCATTTTGATGGCAAACAATAGAGTGAATAACAGCTTTTTCTCTTATCTTTAGAATTCAGCAACCCCTCTTTCTAATCAGGGATTAAAAATTGTATGCCAAAATTAATTTTTTAAAATCTAAGAAGACTTAAATTGTATACATTATGTTATTTTTAAAGATCGAGGATCTAAGTATATTTTTCATGTAATCTCTAGCACACCACCCATGTTTAGTGTCTTTTTTTTATTTTAGTCTCATTTTTTTCAATTTCACTACCAACTAAGAATTCGGATATAATTGACTTTTCAATTAGGATGAAATCACACAAAATAAAATTTTAAAGACCAAAATGAATTATTAAAAAATACACAGTATGTCTATAGTGTTTTGTGAGTACATGAACAATACCAGCACAACAATGATCTTTAGAACCATCCTAGGTTGCTCATGTTTTAAAGATTTAGATTTTCTATGTAGCATTTCCCTTTATTTTAATGTTAATTTTGACTTTTATATTATTTTTATTTTTGTTTAGCTGATGATTGATTATGAAAAACTAATTGAACTCTTTTTCTTTGTTCTTTTGTTATTTGAAACTCAATAATCAATTTTCAAAAACACTCAGACTTTTTTTAGAATAATAAATTACGAATTACGAATTTAAATTTGCAACCCTGATAAATCTATTTTCTTTGTGTTTTTTGCTGTCTTTCTAGTTTATGCCTGCATCACCTACTACTGTCTCCATCAGAGTAGTAGAATAAGGGAGAAAATGGGTTTAAGAAGGATAAGATAAATTGTTGTGTGTTGTGAATCTTTAACAGTTGCTGTTTGTTATTTTTATTGTATATATATAACTCTAATGAATTTTATATAATAGATTTTAATATAATAAACACACAAGAATAATACGAAGATAACAAAGTATATTGGATCATAACGCTTCAATACAGAGGACCCCTCTGCATTCTATTTAAAAGCACCTCATGGAGGCCTACTGCATGGGGTAATTTGCCAGCAGTTATGCACACATCACCGATGCAATGTTTACAATGACAAACTTGCATTTGTATTCATTGTGGTTTTAGGTTCACAGATTCTGATCAAATAGATATGTAAATGCTTTACTTCAATAGATAGATTAAGTTATCTCTCTTGATATCAGTATATCACATCTTCAATAGATAGATTAGGGCATTTTCCAGGCAATCAATTTGAAGATGAAAACTCGAATGCACAACTGTAACTGACACTGATTTTTCAAGAGACCTGCAGGCTGCAATTGATTTAAAATTTATTCTTTCAAGGGCTCACAAGATTCTGCATGCAAATGGAATGGACTAGTTCCGAGTTGTTGAAGTTGTTTTCTTGACCTTGATTGTGAATTGTGATCCACCAGCTTCATCCTTCTCTCTATCCAAGGCAATTTCTATTGAACGAACAAATGAAAACCAATCCCCAGAAAGGGCTGGTTTCGAACCCCCTCCTGGTGGGACCCTACAACGAAATGTCCACGCTTGGCCATCCTCGTCTTTAAACTTCAAGTATGCTTCGTGGTCTCTCGGGAATTCTCTTATACAGTTTTCTGATAGCAGTAGCCTTCTCTCAACATCAGAATTTTGAGTTTCTTCCTGAAGTTTTTTTCCATCGCTTATCTCGAAGAAGTAGAAGAGCAATTGATGAGGCAACTTGCCCCTTGCAAGAGGATTTATACAGTGCCGCAGTCTACAAAACTGTGAAAAGGAAGCAAGCGTTAAGGTCCTTATTCCAATAAGTGAATGGTGGGTCCACAGACAGAAAGAAAAGCCAGAATCATGTCATCATATGTTCATCTTTCTGACTCACTGTGATTTGTGATCGAAATAAAAAAAGAAAAGAAAAGAAATAATCAGCATTCGTTTGATCACCTGTGACTCACTGTTCTTGTTATTTATGTATGTATTTACTTTTCTGAAAGAATAAATGTTGTAGGGAGCACTTTATGTTCGCTTCTTTTGAGAAACACATGAGAAGATGAAAAAAAAAAACAGAGGTATATGATACTTGAGGTTGCCGCATGGCAGTCCTGCTGATTTTAATTAACCTTTTGCCCTTCTCCTTTTCTTCCATATAAATACAAGATTTACTATTTTGCTGCACTTGCACATATTAGGAAACAGATACTTACATTTTGTTGACTATTCTTTGAACACAGGGTGCTTCTAAAACCAAGGAAGCAAAAAACTAGCCAGCTAGTTCATAACTTGCCGCACCAGCAGATGGTAAACCAAGCCATAGAGAAACTCATGGTGCTTCAATTTTATAGTATATTTTTTTATTTTGTTTAATTATTTTTTTTATTTTTAATATTAAGATGATTAAGAATTTAATTTTATATTTTATCTTTTTATTTTATCTTTATATGTTTGTGATTTTGTTGAGATAATTCAGGGTGCCCCAGTTTATGGATTTGGTGAGAATTTTTTAATTAAACTTGACTTTTTTATAGTATATTTTTTTTATAATAATGTTAAAAAAACAATTTTAGAGAAAAACCATGTTATTAAATTTTATAAAATAACATAAATTAAAGGATGTGGGGGGAAACCATGTTTTGCTTTCTTTTTTTTTCTTTTTGAATTTTTATTATGAATTTTTTTAAAATCTATTTTTGTCAATATTATCTTTTAAAATTGAGATTGTTGAGAAATGAGCTTCGTATTCTTTTGATTTTCCTTTATGTGAGATTAGTGTAGTTTACGGGTTTGCTAAAGTAACCTTAGGTGCCCTAGTTTACGAGTTTGGTGGGTTGTATTTTTAAAATAATTAAAGTTGACTTTTTTAAAAGTCTATTTTTTCTCATATAATTAAAAAAAATTAGAGAAAAGTCATGTTATTAAACTTTATAAAGTAACAAAAATTAAAGAGTGTGAGAAAATCATTGTTCACCCACACACATTGTAGTGTGAATGACAATAGTAATCCACAATATTTTGCTTTCTTTCATTTTTCTTTTTTTTTTAATTTTTGTTATGATTTTTTTCTCAAATTTATTTTTGTCGATTTTATCTTTTAATATTGAGATGGTTAAGAATTTGACTTTATAATTTGTTTCTTTTTATTTTACATTTCTATAAGGTTAACATGATTTGTGGATTTGCTAGGTAACCTAAGTTGCCCTGGTTTACGAGTTTGGTGGGGTTTTTTTTATTAAACTTGATTTTTTTATCGTCTATGTTTTTTATTATATAGTTAAAAAAATAATTTTTTTATAAAATTTATGTTATTAAACTTTATAAATTCCATGGATATATTTGGCTAGTTGACTTTGTTCAGGGATCTAGCAAGATTAACTTTTTTCAATTAGTTTTTTTGTCATCATTGGATACTATTAAACTTTATAAATTCCATGGATATATTTGGCTAATTGACTTGGTTCGGGGACCTAGCAAGATTAACTTTTTTCAATTAGTTTTTTTGTCATCATTGGATACTAGGTTAATTGTGAATTTCGTTTCATAATTGGTTTTGTTTCATATTTTATGAGGTTATCATGATCTAAAACAAATCTCGATATTAAGTTGGTGTTTGATTTTGTAATTCTCTATTTTTATTACCATATAATTAAATAAAAAATAGTTTAAAAAAACAAATTATAATTCCAGTAGTCTTTGACCGAATTTACAGGTTTAACATATTAACTCGGCTTACTCAATTCACAGGTTAATTTGACGAGTTTACCCACCATTAGAATATGTTTTTGTTTTTGTTTTTTATTTTTAATTGTTTTTAATATTTTTATTTTATCATTTAATATTAAATTGGTTAGTAAATTAACTGCATTATTGCTTTATGTTTGCTTTCGAGGGATAAATGTCTGAAATAATTGTCTATTTCTAGGTTGATGCTTGATTTTGTGAGTATTGTTTTGATGAGCTGATATCAAAATAATTTTAAAAAAATAAAAAATATTATTTTGATACATTTCCGAGTAAAAATCACTTTGAAAAACTACAATTACTATGCTTCCAAACATATCTTTAGCCCTGCAGTTGAACCGGTTTTTTATAAAAAAAATTAATTAATTATTTTAATATTTTTAGAGTATTTTGATGTATTGATGTTAAAAATAATTTTAAAAAATAAAAAAAAATATTATTATAATATATTTTAAAGTAAAAGGTATTTTAAAAAACAATTCTGCTAAACTTACAAACAGGTTCTTATTGTCTATAGACCATTTCAATGTTCGAACTTTACGTAGGCCATGTGAAAACATGGCTGCGACATGTAATTGTTTTTATAACGAGATACTTATATCCATGAGTGAATAAAATAACCAAATAAGTTTAAAAAATCAACATAAAATTAATTGAAAAAACCAACCAATATAAAATTGAAAAAAACCGATTAGAAAGTTTTAAAAGATCTTAAATCGGTTTTAGATTTAAGAGATTAAAAAAAATTAAACCGGAATGAAACCAAACAATTGTTTTTTTAAAATAAAATTCTAAAAAAACCATGCCCATTGCATCAGAGTCTATCTAAAAAGATTAACTAAAAAACCCAAGGATGAAATTGGGTTTTTTAATAAAAAAAAAAATGAATTGAATTAAACCGTAACATTTAATTTGAACGGACCAATCATTCTCATCCACGACTTTAAAGTTGACAATCGAACTCCAAAGTCTAGCTAGGGAAACCTCCGCTGGACGGCAACCCAAACTGAGTTACTTGATCATGAGATGCTGTCCTTAATCTAAACACTATCCAGAAGCAAAGATATTGGCCGGAAACTCTATACCAGTTAGAAACGGGGATTTTCTAACTCAAAGCTTAAGAAAACTCGTTACATTAAATAAATACATGCCAAAAGAGATGAGAATGATGGAAAATATTATAAAAATGCTTAGAGATATATATAGCATGCTTTACAAGTAACTAATAAGTTAAAAAATTTAAAATTGAGATGTTAATTCATCAATCTGAATTGTTCAAAATGTTTGGTGAATTCATAACTAAAATGTTTATTAAAATGACAAATAGTTTATTAGTTTGGATGTTTTTAGTAATGCTGAAATTATAGAGAATTGATCATTAAGTTGATTTTTTTTATATGCGTAGAAATCAGATCATTATAAATTTAATAAACTCTTTAAAGTGTTCCAATGGAAAGAAAATGGGTGTTGTGAACTTGAGTCTGTATTTTTCTCTACTTTCTTTTTGGTTTTTTTCGTTTGTCCCTTCCTGAAAATTTGTGCTCAGTTTTTGCCTTCTACCT
>Ga0325405_1004789_pt1 | contig 13763 bp, 9 predicted proteins | sample PopdelMetagenome_21_FD_205663 | JGI IMG/M metagenome (GOLD analysis project Ga0325405, IMG submission 205663) | Populus deltoides microbial communities from Bellville, Georgia, United States - Xylem-Control-R2 | ecosystem: Host-associated > Plants > Phyllosphere > Stem > Wood/Secondary xylem... | reverse complement strand
AGTAACAGGTCAGGCAAAGAGTAGCAAGAGTTTTCATTATAAATGGATTTGTGAAAACCAAAGGCAAATCAAGGGAAAAGGTGAGGGGAGAAAAGGGGAGCAAAGCAGATACGAGAACAGGTAGTCCAACAAAAAAGAATCTGACCACTAACAGTAGTAAATACTGACATATCTAAGCGTTTAGTTTTTGCAATTATAATTTAAAAATAAATAAATTTAAGAAACACTTTTAGTAGCAGTTTTTAAAAAAAACTGCTGTGAAATAAAGTAAACAGCGGGAAAAAAAAATTATTTTAGTTTCTACAAAACCAATGTTTAAAACACAATTATATATGAAATCCAGTATAAAAAGAATAAACTATTTGGCTAACCAAACAAATTTCCCGTTGTGATTGGACAAAAAACAGCAACTGGTCTCTAAACTTCTTACGGTCTTGGATTAAACCACAAAATAACAAAGAATCTTGCAAGTTTGATGATCATATTACACTGAACTTCAAATAGAGGGATGTGTTCTTTCATTGATACGAGGCGAAAATCACAAAAAGTACACCACACATCAAAGAGCGTAGACCAACACTGGGGCATTTAAATAATGGAAAACAATATTCCTCAGCTCAACTAAACAAATAAAATTGAACCCCAACAGTGTGGATGCCTTACCTATACTAAACAAAGAGCACATCCCCAAGCAGTTTCAGTCCTCAACTTTTCTTCTATGTCTGCAAGTATCAAAAATGAATTAAATTACCATCTGTAGATCATAGAAGAAATGAAAAGATGTAATGAGGGGAGAAAACACTAACTAGAGTAATTACATGTACAGAGTATGTAAACAACACTGGCAAATCAGATGCCCCATATACGTTCAAAATGATTTCAATGCCAAGGAACACGATTCTACTGGCTTCTGACCGAGGAGAAATGGTCATAAATTAGTTGTTGGTGGATCATCCTTCCAACCCTTAGAGAGAATATCATAGTTGATTGATGCAAGCTGGGAGAGATTCTAAAACCACAGGAAAAAGAAGAAGGTAAGAATGCAGTCATGGACACAACAGAATGGAATAAATATACAGCATAAATTATCCCATAAGAATTAGAGCAATAAATATTGGGGAAAAATATTTCAACGACACACCGCTGTACATTTAAGCTATAAGCTAAAGCACATCGTGGATCATATTAAATAAGTTCTAAATTAACTCAGAACAAATGATCCGTGAGCAATACATTGTTTATAAGCATGGAATCTGAAATTTTCTTACCTTTTCTTTCCTTTCTTTCCAGACTAAAAGAAAATCAAGAAAATATTGTTCTTAAAATTTTTATTTGTTCCTGATGATCAAAGAAATATTTTTCTCAATGAAATCTAACAGAATATTTTAAGGTTCTAATATTTTTTTGTCCTAGCAGACATGAAAATTGTGTTTGGGCTAATAAACATCATTTCTTGATGAGTGTATTAGTTCTTAACCCAATCTAACTTTAGGAACCAAAAATTGAAAGACTGTAAGGAAAAAAATTCAATAAAGAAAAGGTAAACAGAACAACTTTACTCGCCAAAAACACGTCAAACATTCAGATTAGGGAAGAACCAAGGAGTTGTTAATCCAGCTTAGGGGAATGGAAGTACCTTGAATGAAAAATTACTGAAAGAGTAATTGACACCTGAACCAGACTCAAATTCAGCAAGACCTTGACATTCATCTCCCTGTTTATCATTATGGCCCAAGAGTGAGTCACTTTAGCAAAATATGCAGGGGGGGCATAAAAATTTCCCAAGATTGAGAAAAACTTGAGGACATAATACCACTTCATCATGTCGATTGCTTAAGCAGCTACTGCTGCCACTCAAGCTATCTGCATCACTCGAATCCTCAAAGTCACTGGCTGGGTATATTGCATCATCTGAAGTATTCCAAGAGTATCGACTAGTGAAGTAGCTTGTATCAAGTGCACTCTCTGAACTGGGCACAAATGCAGCCTGAAAGATAGCAGATGCAAAAATGATAAGTCAATCTACAACCCATTTTGTAAGACTGCATAAAGTCATGCTTATACTCAAGGAAGACAATCACACCTTTTGCCTGGCAAGTGTGTCCCAGTTGATATCTTTAAAGAATACATGCTGCTTTACCTGGATTAAAAGTTCTGCTTTTAGTAGGTTAAAGGTACAATGAAATACATGCATGATCATGAACATGAACAGGCTGGAAAATAAACTAGAAATAAAAGTTAAAGTTCACCTCTGATGCTCCTCCAGCTCCAAGTCTCTGGTAAGGATCTTCAGTTAATAATCTGGAGATGAATAGTATTAGTTCAGACTCAAAAACATCAATCAATTCACAATCCAAAACTCTACCTCAGGAAATCTAATTTACAGTATATCTTGCAAATTAAGATCCACTAAATACAAAAAAGATAAGAAAGTCTCTAAATTCAGGTCTCATAAAATACCAAAGAGATCGCAGGCATTGTATTTTACAGCAAATCAGTTGAAATGGAACCATCCTCATCATAAATGATGACTAAATCAATCAGATCAAATATACATTTCAATAACATTAATAGACTAACCATTTATAAGAACTAGGCAAACTCTCTTACCTATCAATTAGATCCTGTGCTTCAGGACTCATTTCCTCAGGCACCCGTGGCCAAGGTATCTTACAGTTGAGAATATTATCAAATATCGTCTAGAAGCAAAAAGGGAAATAAGAATGGAGCAATAGAAACAAAATTGAAAATTAACATGCCAATAAATAAAAAGAAAAAAAAAACCCAAGGCTATTTCAAGCAATCACTAAGAAATAAATAACTTTCCAGAATAGCATTCCAAAGCCCACAAGCTTTGTTACAAGATGGTTTGAATGGCTTAATTTTACTTTATTAAGAAAAACAGTAAAGGTTAACGTAGTACACCAAACGATCCAAAACACCATGCACCTGGGTGCCTACTATCATATTTGACATTAATGGTTGTATGACTCGGTGTTTGAAACAATTTTGCAACCAACCCTGACTAATGTCCACCATGTAAATAGAAGCCAATGCCCTATAGGGATGGTCAGGTAGCAACAGAGGAGCTTGACATAAAAACATGGAGCTATTTAAAAGTATGGAAAACTACATGACTATTCATGCACTATCACCTCAGACCACTCATACAAATCCACATGACATGTCGCAAACTCACATCTCAGGCCACCCAAGACATTTTGCTGAGCATCATCAACCATTGTAAAGCAACAATTTCTCGCAGCTTCATCAGGAATTTTAAAGTTGGGTATCATTTTTACCCCCATAGATTCATTGATGTTCCACTTCTACCCCTATAATTTAAAGTTTCACAAAATTACCCTTCTAGATCCCAATAAGTTCCATGTTACAATTTAACATTACATGGCCTCCTCTTTGAATTTGGTCTTTTGATAGTTTTCTTTTCTTTTTTTTTCACTTCACTTTGGGGGGACTATTGTTCTTCTTTGAGAAGGTTTGGCTTCAGCTTATTTTAGTTTGAGGTTTAAGTTTTTTGTGAGATGCTATACATGAATGGGGATTTAGAGAAAAATAAGGAAAAAAGAAAAGGTAAGAAAACAGTGAACTTCTCATTAGTAATTTATGGCAAGGGCAAATTGAAACTCTTAAAAACTAAAGGGGTAAAAATGAAAATTTTATAAATTGGGGCTAGAAATGGAAGATTGATGAATCTATATGTGCAAAAATTAGTTCACCTTTAAAGTTTTTACATTACAGACTATGGAGCTGTTGCAAATGCAGCACCATCACATAGTGTTAAAAAATTGGAACCATCTGGTCACAGATAGGACACTAGCACATTGGCTTGGTTTCAGTTAGGTGTTCACATAAGCAGAGCTCCAGATTGTTGAAGACTACCTACCACCCTCTAAGCTATCTCTTATTATCTAATCTAGAATGCAAACTACCACCCCAAAATTATTGTCCAAGTAAACATCTGTGATATTAACAGCTATAATCATGTCCAATTATCTTCAAGTATAACTCATTGCCATAGTAGACTGCCTCCATATGTCATAATATCTCACTGAGTCATTTAACCTAAATTATACTACCTCGCACTATCAAGGTCCCTATTGACATCTTAAAAGAATTACCTTGTAATAATCTTTTTTAAGTTTCTGTATTTCCTCGAAATCGAATATAATTGTAAGCGATGATGAAACAAGGTCAGCTATGGAGAACCATTCTAATTCATGTCTTAAAAGTAATTATCTGGAAAAAATTCAGATTTTCTCAGAATCTATCTCACGTCTACTGCCTATTTGTAGCTATTCATTCAACAACTTCCTCCCACACTTATCATGAACCGAAGTCTGGAAAGCAAATTAGGAAGTCTCATCCTTTCCTGTTGGTACCAACTCCGAGCAGATTTTAAGCGAATGCTAACCCACAACAGGACATAGAGCATAACTGAATTTCTTTTCCAAGAACATACTACAGCAAGCCAGGGTTTGAAAAATTAGGGATTAATGGGTCTGGGTAAAAGGAGTTCAAATTTTATTAATTGAGTTGAGGATGGATGTATGGTGTTTGGGGGAATACTTGTTTTTGTATAGATCAAGTCCGGTTACTGAAACTTCTCTGCAGTAATTTAATATTAGAATTTAAAGAAGGTTTAAGGAATAACATCTAGAAATGAAACCTGAGCACCACACCTTGATTCTTAAGAGTTGGACCTAAAATTGATCGCATCACAAAGGGCATGTTGTCTGGAAATTCTAAAAAAACATTGCACTCCGCCTATTGAAAGATCATATAAGATGTGCATAAATAAACCTCTTAAAAACAACTAATTCTAATTTTAGACTTGGAATTCTAAATGAGAATACACTAATATTGTTAATATTAAACAAAAAAACTTAAATCTTCCTATGTAGAAGGTATTTTGTACTTCCCAATTTCAACAATATACACCTATTATGTAGAAAATTATAAAAATTAATGTTTTACTCCTGATACATATTCAACCAAAATTACACTTGCATTGCTCCTAGGCTGTTTCACTGAAAGAAAAAATTAATTAAGAAATGCAGCATCTCAACGGGCTAAGAAAATAGGGTCAAATGCAACTCTCATTGCTTCAGAGGTGGTTGAGAGAGGAAAGTTCCCATCCCAAAAAACTAACATGTTTAGTAGTATGACAATTATAATATCATCCTGCACTTTCCAGAACCATTTCTTTTAAAACTTTTCCAGCAACGCTCACTTTCATAAGAGAGGAATACTTCTCATGACCCAAACTAAGCATCTCAAAGTTATCCTTAGTTATTATTGGAGAATACTCTTAGGTTCATAAATCCTAAGCATGAAAAGGACTACTCATTGTTTAGAGAATACAATAGAAATATTTTTCAGAAAAAATAAATTAATTAATTAAAGTTCGTAAAAGAAGATAGAATGAAAAATAATTTATCAGGAGGTAAGTTGAAGAGAGAACATAACAACAAAATTCATAACAATACTGTAGACAGAAGCAAGGAATTAACCTGGGGATGCTCTGCATTAAAGGGTGGAATACCAACAATCAATTCAAATAGAATAACACCCACAGACCACCAATCAGCAGTTGTTCCTGCAGAAAATTATACAGAGTTTATTGTTTCAGGCATTTAAATGCAATTAAGTAATAAGGTTAGCATTACATAAGCTGCTTTAAGGAACGCCAAACATATACTTTTAGTAAACCTAATGTTGCATCACTATACAAATAAAATAAAGGCAATTGTAACCCCCTGAGCTAAAACAAGGTATACAAACCATGTCCTGTTCCCAGAAGAATCTCTGGTGCAAGATAATCAGGTGTGCCCACAGCAGAACGTTTTTTCCGCCTTTCTCGCTGATGCTCGGAAGTAGATAGTTGAGGTTCATCATCCACAAGCATGGAAGTCCCGCTAACTGCTGGACCAGATAAATCATCGGTGCTATTGATGAGACCAACCTTGGAAAGACCAAAGTCTGTCAGCTGTTAAAAAGAATGTACACCTTAGTTGGACAAGGGCATCTTGAAATTAAAAAAAAAATACTGGAACAAGGTCACAGGATAAACAAAATAATGGCAATCAAAAAGTGTAGGTGTTGATAAGAAATAGCAGGACAAGTACAAAAAGATAAGATAAAATAAAATAAAGGAGTTACCTTGATATGTCCATCATGTGCAATCAACAAATTATCAGGCTTCAAATCACGATGAACTACACGCAGTGAGTGCAAATATTCCAAAGCGAGCACCTTAAAAGCAATAATAATTAGATTCTGAAACTGCTCTATATGCAGTATAAGTATTTGTGAGGGAAAAACACTAAAACTTACAACTTCTGCAATGTATACACGAGCAACATCTTCATCTAAGCAGCCCAAATTTCTCAACAATGAATACAGATCGCCACCATTCAAATACTCCATCACAAGATACAAATTCTCACGACAAGTAAATGAATAGAAGAAGCGAACCTGACAAATTACACATACATGTTAGAATGGAAAATGAATTTATGATGACCTGCCAAAATGATATGCAAGCTAGGCATGCTCACCACAAAGGGATTGCGGACTGAAATTAAAATATCTCGTTCTGCTAGTATACTTTCAACAGCATTCTTGCGGATCATATCAGCCTTTTTAAGAACCTGTTGCAAATGCCAAGTATCCAATCAATTCAGACTCAACTTCCTCTTTACTTCCCACTAACAAAAGACGAGCATGGGACACTCAACAACAAGAACCATTAAATTACAGCCTAATATCAGCAACAAACACTGGGTCCACACACACACACACACACACACACACACACACCCACACACCCACATAAACATATTATCTAAAATTCCATCTATTCAGACAAAATCATAAATTAAGAAACAGTAGTTATATTATTGACTAAAGGGAGATTTGCCATTCCAACTCTTAAAACAAATATCATCATGAATGCCGGCCCTCAAATTCAAACATATAGTTTCCTTAAGATTCCCTGTAAAAAGTGTTCAGACTTCTGAAGGAATTCGATGCATCCTTTGTCTCGTCTTACCCTTTATGTGAACTTGAGGAACTACCATAAAAAATCACAGTTTCTTATTTGACAAAATCCCACTGGGCCTAACTACAGTACCATTACCTCACCCCATTCCATCTTGATCAAAAAATTCTACTTTTGGGGGGCTATTCACAACCTCTTCCTGCATGAGGCACCTAACTTCAAGGCCTCATAAGCCCCAAAATTATAGTTGATTACACACACATTTACATAAATATTGTCTAAACAAAGGAAATTTAAGGAGAAAAAAAAGCAATCAGTAAAATAAAACGAAGCAAAAGTCAAACTACAAAAGAAATTACAACCACAACATCAAATATTGGTACCTTTATGGCAAAAAGGTCTCCTGTTGCTCTCTTTTTAGCTAAAAACACCCTTCCAAACGCCCCACGACTTATTGGTTTTATTATCTCGAAGTCATCTATGGAGGTACGATCCTTAGAAGAATGTATTGGACTTGTTCTCAAGCTTCGAACAACATCATCTTCCAAAGGTGTATCTTCATGAATTACAGTACTTGCTATATCAACCTTCTCATCTTCCACTAGCTCGCAAAGCTGCAAATATTTCTCCCTGCACAACAAGAAAGAAGAACAAAGTGGCAATCAATTAGCTTTCCATAAAAATTCAAAATTGTGAAACTTCTCTAGAAGAAATGCACACTAAATTTCACTGAAAGCTAAATTCAAACTTCATAATACATGGATGTTCTTTGCATAAATAACGAAAACTCCAAAACTTTTCATGCAGATACCCACCGAATAAGCTTCTCAATTCTTGTTCCAAAAGTCTCCACAGTAAGCGCATCAAACTTTCTCCGCTCAATGACAACCCTCAAGTCTCCAAGACAAGTTAGCAAATAGGGAGTTGAGCGATCATCCTCTAGAGGTGTAGTTGCTACACATCTTGCAATATCGGCAAGTTCATTCAGCTGCATCAATACATAGACACCTTCAAAAATAAAACTTAAACAAAAAGTAATCAATTCCAATCAGCAAGAACTGCATTAAGGCCACACCAACTTCCAAGTACTTAATGTTCTTCCAGCTGCCTTAAGAACATTGTATATTACATTTTCTCTTTCTTGTCCCCTCTGAAAGCATGTGCAATTACAAAGAATTTCAGATTGCATTTTTGGAATATGGCCAATATTTAAGATAAAATTCAATTTAAAAATAAGGACAAGTGTTACCGTGCTGATGAGAGACACCCTGTCTATAGTGCAACATTATTTAGTTCTGTAACATCCTAAAGCACAATAGCTAACCCCTTTTTAGGAATGGCAAAATTACACGCCCTAATGGAAACCCAACAAAACTTGACCCGATGGGAGCAGGTATGGGGGCTTTCCCCTGATATGAAAATGGAAATGGGGACGGGGTACATGCCCCCGCTCCGTGGAGAACCCGAACCTGATCATATATATCCATATATATTGTTTTTGATCTTTTGTCTGTATATTTCTTGAATAACTCACCTTTTAATATCAATTTATACTTCAATATTAATGAGAGTTACTATAAAATTCAATATTCATATGAAATTAATATCAATTTTTCATCAGATATTAACTGCCAAGTATTAATTGTACATACAAATATTATACTTTTTTTTATTAATGAGGAATCCCCATAACCTTATGAACTCAATTAATATGGGAAGGGGCCAGAGAAGTATAACCTGCCCCAAACCCGCCCCGTTTCAAAGGGATTCATAACCCATTTATCTATAAGAAAACAGAAAAATAGACAACTACCTGAGGAAGATCATCATGCTCGGAAAAAGCACTCTTCCCTGCTAAAAGCAAGTCTATATGACTGGTCTTTGGTGTCAATAATGGAGATCTAGGAGTCATGCTACCAGCTGATGATGTGGCCATTCCTTGATCAGACTTGGGACCAAATCGGGTTTTACATGACATGGAAGGCAACCCTTTTAGGTCGTCCATAAAAACAGCATTATCAGCTTCAGGAAAGCAGTCAAGCATGTCCTCTGACCCTCTACGAGACCAATCACTGAGTTTTGGAGAGAGAACATCAGATTCTTCAGTCACACTAGAATTTGATACTTTAGCAACATCTGGGCTTCCCACTGCATGATGAATATCCTTCTGGACTATCATCTTCTCAAGTGTTTCGGAAATTCTGATCAAGCGCTCGTTGACACTTAGACCCTTCTGATCACATCGATCTGCAATTGCACAAATTCTTAAATGATCTTCTACATGTAAAGTCGGAACTTCCTCCTCACAAATGCGACAAATTATTGAACTCTCATCAGCAATATTCTGCTGATCGCCCCAGTTTCCCCAAGAAATTTTAGGTTGGTGCTTCGTAGAATTTTCATGCACATCTTTCACCATTGGAAGGTCAGAAACCTTTGCAGCAGCCAGATGCACGTCAGAGGCTCCTCTCCTGTCATTTGAAGTTTTCAAAGGTTCAATCTTACTGTCATTCTGCTCCTCTACAGGAACAACTTCCTTTGTGCTTTTGCCAGGAGGAGATGGGAGTGGCTTCCAAGAAGATATCCGATCCCTGCCTGTGGGAGACTCGTCACTCTTAAGAGCGTTATCAGCAAGAGAGAGCAGTTTTCCTGGCAGTATGTCTTGTTCTCTGCTCCAATCACGCTGCTCTTGACTGTATGATTTTCTTACTAATGCAGCCTTATGTTCTTGACTATATGATTTCCTTCCTGAAGCTGCCTTCTTTGCAGCACTAGAAACTTTCCCATCCCTACCAACAAAAGAAGGAATTCGTTTATCTACAGGATGCAAAAGCCTAGATTGACGAAGCCCGAAAACATTTTCATTCTCATCCAGCACCCTTTCCTTGTGGAATTGCAATAATCTGGTACACCTTGTTAGGATGAAAAGCATTCGGGTATGAAGTTTCTTCAAAATTCCTGGGGGAAGTTCTTGGCGTCTATCATCCAGTTCTTGGACTATAACTTCACACTGAAGCCAAAACTCTCCAGGTGATGTCATAGCGCAACTCCGAGCCAAAACCAACAAGTCTTCAATAGTTTCCTGCCACTCAGGATGACTATCCGCATTTTTTTCAAGAATTCCAACCAGATCTGCTGCAAAGATAGCCAGGTCAGAATTCACTTCTTCCTTTGCTTTGTCAAATTTTGCACGTATGACAACCAAGATTTCCTGTACCAAAACTAGAAGATTAATCAGGAGGCAAACTTCATAGAGCACATTGCATCATCTAGAAGAGATATAACGCAATTGAATAAGTTACCTCCAAGTTATTTAGCCCTCGAGGCTTCCAAAATGGGAAAGGCCGTACACCTTTGGAATTTAATTCATGTGAGAAACTTTTTATGTCAGCAGGAAACCTCTTTCTAGGGGCACTTGTCAAACGGAGTATTGCTTGAAACCTGGGAGATTCAGATTCCTTTGGGTTGTCACAATCATAAGTCTAGAAAAACAAACATTTAAAACACCATTGTGAGGAAAGCTAGCAGAAGAACAATCGACTAGGTAGGAGACAAGTGAGGGAATATCAATAAAAATATCTTGACTAGTACCTCAGGTGTGATAGCATCTGAACTTCGTAAGCCTCCAGAGTGACCCCATGATGAATTATGTTGACCTGCCATGGTAACAAAATATCAGAAATGTGTTTTTGCAAAGGAAGACATAATGAACATTGCATGCAAGTTAAAACATTCCAAGAGCAAAAACCATTTCTACATTGACAAAGTTTAAACTTGTATGAATTTCAGACTCTGTCCCATGGAAAAGGCCTTCTATCTATGCAAATGTAACAAAAAGAAAAGTGAAGGGCATTGCAACTGCACGCACTGTTTTTTTTTTTTTTTTCCAGCACACAATAACTTCCCAACTATGAAACCATAGCATCCTAGGCCCCCAATATGTACAGCCATCCAACTTCTAAACAACGTCAACAGGAATTTAGGCACAATTGTACACTGACCAGATTGATGAAGTTTAACAGCAATTCTGCTACAATTGAATAGTTAAATAAAGAAGACCTCCCTTATTCTTTTTACACATAAAATAAAGACATACAGTGTGACTTCTCACCAAGAATTTTGTCATTACAAAACATGAATTAATTTGCTGTCCAAACATGTTCCTTGCATGATTATCCCTATTAACACAGCGTCCATCTGGTCCCCCACAAATGCATGCAACAAATTCAGTACCTCATGTTGAACAGACCCTGATGTTCTGACATGATGAAGAACCTGCTAGGATATATCTCTTTCAAACTAGTTTTTTATATAATTTAGTCATCCAAGGCATATTGCTTCATCTCCAATAACTCCACAAATTTTCTTTACAGAAATTGGAAACTCTTTTGCAAAACCTGTCAACTAAATCACAATTCTGAAAGTTCCACCAAAATTGGACAGCTTTTCCAGAAAGTGTACACTTCTTCATGTAAAATGTTGTGGATACAAATTCATATTAGACATTGTTTCTGTCAAAAAACCATCTCAACCCAAAAGCTTAAATTGTTAGGTGAGGTTCCAATATATGATTTATACTATTTCCACACCCCCTCAAGTGAAAGTCTTGGAGTGATGAGATTCGAACTCATGATCACTTAATCAACAAGGCTCTAATATCATGTCAAAAAATCATCTCAACCCAACCCGAAAGCTAAAATTATTAGGTGAGGTTTCAAGATTGACTTATGCTATTCTCTAATAGTTTGGATACCATATATCTGGCAAAACAAACATGACTTAGTTAACTACGTCGCGGAGCATATTGCATGATGGAACATCTCAAAAGCAAATACACAAATACGATCCCAATGCAGTTTCCAGTCCAATTCTTTCCATCATTCTTAATAAATTGAATGTGAGGTCAGATCCAGGAATACATTAAGCAAAAAAAAAAAATTGCAAACACTTTACCACATAAATATCACCGTTATTATTTCCATACAATCTTGAAAATCCACACATCTTACCAGTACCTGTAATAAAGCTCTTTGAGGAGCCATGCATGATTTAGAGGTTCATTGATAAAGGTATCATCCTCCTTTCAGATTTAATTGTTATGAAGTTTTAATTATCAGTTCCTTGCAGACAACGGATTTGCAATCCAAGGATGAGATTTGAAACCTCTTAGTATTTAAGAACCTTAGCTACTGAAAAAGTGGACTTTTAGTCATCTATCTCCAATGGATGGAAAGCTGGTGCATTGGACAAATTTTGAAATCTGAATATGGTCCCAAAATTATGCCACTTTAGCAAAATTTAAGATTTAAGTTGGAGGCACCCTTCAAGCTATGTTATTTTAGGCAAGATTTCCCAACCATGGAAGTTAAAAAACATCACCTTGTAGTGTTTTCAACAAAAGGATTGAGGGCCTTCTTCCAAGCCTTTGCATGATCTATACAGCAAAGAGTAAAGCTTTTGCATGAACAATATACTTCACCAATCCTTGAGTGGATATGAATAGCTCCTCCAGACAATTCCTTATTAAAATGACCTACCTTTTAGGTTTGAGGATGTAAGGAGCTAGACATTGCTTAAGATTGAGCAAATCCTATTTCAGTTGATTTTATGGAAGAACCAAGCCCTTACTTATTAAACATCTGAAAGGAGCTAGACATTGCTTAAGATTGAGCAAATCCTATTTCAGTTGATTTTATGGAAGAACCAAGCCCTTATTAAACACCTGAAAGGATGTCACACTTTAACAAATTTTCCCAATAGTCAACTACACTTTGAAACGACAAATATGTGAGCAACACCAAATATTAAAACAAGTAAAAGCAAGCAACCACGACCTTCAAAACTATAACCAGTAAGAAAAAAAAGGTAACTAACTTACCTGCTTCGCTTGATGACTCTCCACTTTGCAACCTAGTTCTTGCCTGCAAATTCGGACTAACTTCTCTAGACTGTCCTCCACTTCCAGTAGACATACTATCCGAATTATCACCTCCGTTACCACTCTCTTGAAACACCCTCAACTTACTCTGCCCCAATATTCCTTCCTTCTTCTTTCCTGACCCTAAAGAACTTGAATTCGAACTCGACCCTCCATCCCCACTACTAGCACTAGGCCTCGACAAATTACTAGACCCCAATACACCACTCCCTTTATCACCTTTAAAACTAAAGAAAGTCTCTTGTGGCAATGGCCCTGATCTTGTTTTGATCCTATTCAACCCCAAAGATGAAGCTAAAATCGGCGAAACAGAATACTTTTCTGCTTCTTTCTCCTTATTATCAACCAAGACACCACCTTTTTTGGATTTTAAATCCGACCCAGAATTTGAAATCCCGGGTTTGGTAGGAGTTTGAGGTTGGCTCACAGTTTCTTTGCCTTTAAAAAATGAGTCTTTCTTTTTTACCCCGTCTTTAACTTGGGTTTGCTTGCAAGTAGAATTATTAGAAGAAGCAGTACTAGCTGGAGTAGTAGGTGTTGAATCTTTAGATTTGGCGGGTTTTTTCTTGTCGGACCGGATCGGTGAATTTGACCCGATTGATCTTGGACTGTTGTTGGATCCATCAGGACTTGAAGTCTCTGATTTCTTTGAAGATGAGAAAAATAGCTTGTTCTTGAACACCATTTTGTTTTAGGGTTTGTTATCTTTTTCTCTTGTTTTGGTGCAGCAGCGGATTGCTAAAGAGAGAGTAGTGACGTTTGAAGGGGGAATGTGTGTGTTTTGAGTTTTTTAGAGAGAGAGGG
>Ga0325405_1004788_pt1 | contig 13766 bp, 4 predicted proteins | sample PopdelMetagenome_21_FD_205663 | JGI IMG/M metagenome (GOLD analysis project Ga0325405, IMG submission 205663) | Populus deltoides microbial communities from Bellville, Georgia, United States - Xylem-Control-R2 | ecosystem: Host-associated > Plants > Phyllosphere > Stem > Wood/Secondary xylem... | reverse complement strand
TCTTTTCTTTTTTTCTTCCTTCCCTGAATGTCACGAACTCGCCATACACAAGCTATGGCATCAACATCATCTCTGCTGGCTTCCCTTGAATTTGAAACTTGACTAGCTCTCATTTTAATTAATTAAGATCTAAAAATCGATTAAACCATTAAACCATTTAACGGTTGCATGATTATCTTGTATTTACTTAATTAAATAATCATCTCAGAAACATATCAAAATAATATTTTTTTGCGTGTTGTTTATTTAGGAGGACGATCGTGATTATTTTTTAAAATATTTTTTACTTAGAAACATATCAAAATAATATATTTTTTATTTTTTTAAAATTAATTTTTATATTAGCATATGTTTGGTTAAAACTGTGGTTAAAATTGAGGTTGAATAAAAATTAGTTTAATGTGTTTGGTTAAAAATATTTTTCAAATTGAGGTTATAAAATAACTAAAAAAGATATATATTAATATTGATGGTTTTTAATTTAAATATTGTAGATTTAACAACCACTATTACATCATTAAATAAATAATACTTTATATCAAATATTTTTTATTATTCCATTAACTTACCTTTTTTCATCACGTATGAAATTCATCCGACAAGAACTATAGTTTCTATGGTATTTTGAGCATGCAACAAAATTAGGTAAAATATCATCAAAAACAAAATTAAAATTGCGATCAAATTCCGCAAATGCCACGTCATTATGCGATGTCCTTCTAATTTATGTAGTGTTATTGAATAATATTAAACACTAGTTTTTCGAGTAAAACACAATTTAAAAAAAAAAATTACCGGGTCAAACGCGATCCAATGAAACACTATCCACGTGAATAGTGCCACGTGAGATTCACTTGGCACTGTTCATATAATCAGCGCCCTGGTGAATTAATTCACCTAGCATAGACGGGGCCGCGTGAGGAGAAGCTGCTGCTTCTCACTAACATACGTTTTCAACAGGCCCCACATACACATTAATTTGAGTTTTAATGTTATCAAACATATTGTTTACGCTATTTGTTTTAAAAGCTACCGCAGCCGCATAAACAAATGATCCCTAAATTTAACTAAGAGCTGCAACATACATATACAACATACATATTATTAAGAACAATTTATTTTTGGAATACAACAAGATTAAAAAAGAAAAGTGTTTGAGAAAAACTCACAATACTAATAGTCCTGATTTCTAACAAAATGACTAGTTTTTGATAGGTGTAATTTAAGAAAAGAAGAAGAATTAACAGAATGAGAAACAAAGAAGAGAGTTTTGCATAATTAATTCATATCCTCCCTTACACTTCAGATGACTTATTTTTTATAGCCAACTAATGAATGAGTAAAAAACAACTGATACAACGAAATGGAAATTGTCATAACCCAATTTTTGAACAAATAATACAAAAATTAAATATAGTTGACAATGGGGTTAAGACAACAAAATTTGAAGTTTGGGGATGTAATATGAGAGTTAATTGATCAATTTTGAAAGAATTAAAAGTTAAAGATTTAATTAAGGGCTAAATTGAACAATCCAGAAATTAAGGACTGTTTTGTAAACAGTGTTATAATTCAGGGATTTAATTGAAATTAATTCAAAACGGGCAAAATTAAAAGAATTAATTCAGGACCAAATTGAACAATCCAGGAATTAAGGACTGTTTTGTAAATAGTGTACCAATTTAGGGATTTAATTGAAATTAATCAAAAAGGGCAAAATTAACAGAAATTTTTAATTGCTTAGGGGTCCAATTGCCGGATTTCCAAAGTTCAGGGGTCAAAAAGTGAAAATGTGTCTTTTGGCCGAAACATCGCCGTTGCTAGTGGGAGAGCCGTGTGATCTTCTTCATCCCGATTCAACCGGAGACCTGAAAATCTGCAATAGTTCAAATCATGGAAGATACAGTCCTGCAAAGGCAGGATTGATTAGGGGCAAGCTGCGGGTCTTTATAAGAAGAAGGCAGAGAACGTAAAGAAAAAAGGAAGAGGAAGAGGAACCCAGAAATAAAGCAACTCACAGCACCCGACAGCAACAAAAAACCCAGAAAAACAGAGCAATTAACCCAAAGAAAAACAGAACAAAGAAAACAGAACAAAAAAAAAGAAAATACAGAGAAGAACAGAAACATCAGCCCAGGTTTCGTCCCTGTAAGAAACAAGTTTTTTCGTCAAAAAAATATACAAAGAAAAGGAGAAAAAGGCAGAGAGTCACGGATCAATTCTGTTTTCGTACCTGCAAGGAAACAATTGATCATCGAACCATTGGTTATTGACAGAAAGCAGTCGAACCCACACCGGCGTTGCAGCTTCCTCCACCATCGCCAGAAACGAAAAGCAGTCGAACCCCACCAGCGTTGCAGCCTTCAGTGCAATCTCCAGAAACAGGTGCGCCCGTTTCCATTTGTTTTTGCTCCTGTGTTCAAATTGCATTTGAACAGTGCGAAGGTAATTTAATTACCTTCGCACTGTTGATGCACGCGTGAAAGTACTTCACGCGTGCATCAGCTGTTTGCCTAGCCGGTCACTGGCTTGGGCCAGTGACCGGGCCGGGCTGGCCGGGCCTAGCCCAGCCCCCTGTGGGGTTGAGCTGAGCCCAACCACCAATATATATGCTGGGCTGGATTTAGCCCAGCCCAGCCCAAAAATAAAAAAATAAAAGATAAAAAAATAAAAAATATATAATAAAAATTGTGTATGTAAAAAATTTTATTTTTTGTTTATTCATTGACGCCAGAGTCAGAATAAAAATTTCATTGTATTTTATTATTTAGTTATATAAAAATAAAAAATGTGCAAAAAAAATAATATAAGATAAAATAAAATAAATTTATTTGGTATATTCACTAACGCCAGAGTCAGGAATAAAAAATACTAATGCAAATTTATTTTATTTTATTTTATTTTATTTTGTTTTCTTTTTAGCTACATAAAAAAATGTGTGTATGTATAAATAAAAAAATAAATATGAATTTATTATTTTTGTTCATTGACGCTAGAGTCAGAATAAAACTATTGATTCAAATTTATTTCCTTGTGTTTTCTTTAAAAATAAAAAATATGCATGCAAAAATAAAATAAAATAAAATAAAATAAATTTATTGGTTTATTCACTGATGCCAGAGTCAGGAATAAAGATACTAAGTAAATTTATTTTATTTTACTTTGTTTTGTTTTTTTAGCTACATAAAAATAAAAATAATGCGTATGCATAAAAAAAAATTTTGATTTTATTTGTTTATTCACTGACACCAGAGTCAGGAATAAAAAAGGATGATGATTTAAATTTGTTTATTTTCATATCTACGTAATGTTTACCAACGCCAGAGTTGGAAATATCCGTAGTTGAATATTCACTGACGCTAGAGTCAGGAATATTACACACAAACAATCATAATATAAACGAACAAAAAAAAATGTTAGCAATTAATGACAAAGATCAGCAATGCAGCCTGCCTTAGGCAGGACGTTTAAGAGGGATAATATCTTCCCTTTTGCGTAACCAGTCCTGTACCATAGAATCTCTGCTGACCAGTCAAGGTTCCTAGTATCCATAATATTAGGTGGCGACTCCTTAAACAAAGAATATCACCATTAAAGAATAGAATGCCAGAAATCTGTTCTTTTCTAAAAAATTAAATTTTTAAGACCGCCACGATGTCGGGGCGACAAAAATAATGGCAGAAATAATCGGTGCATGATTCCCACACACATTCCGCACAACGAAAAGCAGGGCACTAACCCCACTAATTATTTGCATCACTTAAAACTAACTAACTGTGACATGTCAGCACATGATCCACGAACATGGTGCATGTCATGGTTGCATGGTGAAGGGTCTGTTGCACATATCATTTTTACATCATTAATATTCGATCTAACCGTCTAGAATGAGAATTAAGAAGTGGTTGTCAAAATCTCAGCCCGTTCCAACTGTTAAAGAGCTGGAAATAAAAGGCCTTTCTTCTTCTCTTTTTCCTTTTTTTATATTCTCTCTTTTGCTAAAGCTGACCTGTTGCTACAGTGCTAATTATTTGTGTTTTGAAAGAGGCAGTATTCGATCTCGTCTAGAAAGAGGATTAGCATGTCCAGAAGTGGTTGTCAAAATCTCAGCCCGTTCTAACTGTTAAAGAGCTGGAAATAGAAGAGAGATTATTCTGCTGCCTTTCTTCTTCTTCTCTTTTTCCCTGTTTTATATTCTCTCTTTTGCTAAAGCTGAACAGTGCTAATTATTTACGTTTTCAAAGAGGCAAGCTGCTGCCCCTTGCCAATTAAATTTGGTGGTCCCACCATCACATGGTGCGGGACCACACACAACAAACATGTTTTAATTTCTTTGTCGAATTTTGGATATCTCAGCGGAAAAACTGATGTGGACACCTCCATGGAACCAGCTGTCCCAGCTTGAAGACGAAGACTCTTCAACTTATGAAGTATTCGTCCTCTTGGCATATTAAGGCGATCGACTTGATTAATACATATCATTTCTAATTTCTTTGTCGACTTTTGGCAAGGGTTGATAGTTATAAAAAGCATATATATATATATATATATCTCAGCTCTAGAGAAGATCCATTGCAGAGCAAGGTTTGAGAACAAGCGATAGGTATTATATATTAATATTTTAACGAGTATCATTTGATTCTCGATCAGTCGATTGACCATTGTTGTAACATGCAGGTATTTGATATATAACCTGGTTTGTTTTTTCTGTGCCTCAGTGTCAAACCCTGTAAGTACTAAAAAATCCTTCACAATGCATGATTCAACTGATCACAAGTAGCGCTGTAGATTATTGTTTTTACGATTCGATAGGATCTTGAATGGAGAGATAATTATTCCTATGCATGGAAATTATATACATAATATGCTTCTCTCAACAAAACCCAACATCTTTCATGAGTAAACATAAAGTGCCATTGAAGTTAAGATGGGTGTAACAAGGTGACAATGCTACTACCAAATTACATGAAAAAAACTAATATCACAACTCCTAAGGTAAATACAACTTCTCTCAATGGTGCAACTCTTTAATGTTCAAAGAGACATTAACTTTTTAATTCTTTTTATTTGTCAAAAAATGAATCTATTGATGCTTTTCTTCTATATTGTTGATGTTGTCCGAATTCAAGACCCTATTTTCTTCTTCTTCTTCTTCTTGCTAAACGTCGTCCTTGAGAATAGAACAATATTATCCTTCTTAGAAGCAGTGACACAACCAAAGGGGACTGGAGGGTGTAGCTGCCCTTTTCATTTTTTTTTCCCTTTTTCATTTCTTTTATAAGTAACTAGTTATGTGAGTTGTTCTCCGTTGCGGGTAAGATATTTTTATTTTTTATAAAAAAAAATATATATACAGGTTTTTTCAATGTATTTTTGTAGTTAAAAAACTTTAAGTGCAAATAAAAAAAAATGATGCATACATGTAATCAAATCAATTAAGAATAATGTGTCTTGATAAATAAATCAAAAGTCATTTACAATACCTAAAATAAAATTTGAAAAATTGAAAGACAGGTCTACGTCAAGATATATATTTAATCTCATAAGAAATGACATTTACCCAGTTATGTTTGCTAAATTAATTTTGTTTATATTTTTTTCCAATCAAATGATAATAAAAATAGACAAATATATTAAATTTATTGAACAAAATAAAAATAAAAATAAAAATAAAAATATGCAAAGCTACACATATTAGAAATATTATCTGAAAATAAAATCCATCTATACAAAATATTAAAAAAAATTGATGAATCATAATCTCTTCAAGAATTAAATACACACAAAATAATTTTTTTTTTAAATCTCTATCCAAAAAAGGTTAAATAAGCGAATAAAAAAAAATCACAAATGACTAATATTAATTGAAACATAAATTTCAAAATTATTTTTTTAAAAAGACATGTTGAAAAAAGATATCAATAAAAAACAAACTAGAAGAAAAAAAATAATAGTCTGTCTGACCCATTTTGTTAGAGCCCACCTGTAGGCCTTCCCTAGCAGGCTTGCATGCCTAGGTCCTTGTTTTTTTTGTTGCCCTTGGTGCAGACGACATGTCCTCTGCCCTAATTTGTTTTGATAAAAAACAAAAGACTGGTCATCTATTTTTGCCTAAAATTTGGTCACTGAAGTAGCTGAAAAATTAAAGCTTACGTGTTTTTGACCCAAAAACTAATTTTTCAACCCATTTGTTTTTTTTTTGTACCAAAAACACCTATTAAAATCTTAGGAACCGTGTTAAACTTATCAATGTCCTAAAAAAATAAAAACTAAAGCACTCCAAAAACCAAAATCAACCCGAAACTAAAAATCAACTCAAGTTCAGACTTATTTTTTCATGAACTTTAAAAGTAAAAAAAAAAACCTAATAAAAATCTCTCTCATCAAATGATCATTCGTTTTGGTGGCCTAAATCAGTGTTAATAATATGTTTTTCTCTTTACCGCTGAAATCTATTGACCTCTCTCTCTCTCTCTCTCTCTCTCTTTCTCATCTTAACCGAACTCTAAAAAATAATACAAATTAACTTTGGTACCAAAATGGAATTAGAATTTTATAATCTGTGTTATTTTTTAAGTTTGAGAATCACAGTGTATCTTTTGTGAAACTTATGGCACGCCACCCATGTTTAGTGCCTTTTTTGTTTTGTTCCCTCTTCTTTCAATCTCACTATTTTATAAAAAATCAAAATCAATTGGTCTTCAATTAAGACTAAATGACCAAGAAAAAAAGTTTAAAAACAAAATTTTAAAAACAAAAAATTTTGCGTTGTCCATTTACAATAATATATGAGAAAATAAGTATTGAAATCTTGCACATAAAAAAACCCACGTCTTATAGTTTTATACTTAATGATCATACCCCTAAAGAAAAAAAATCACATATATATAGTGATATTTGTTCATAAATGGATACCCTAAAAGAATATAAATGCTACTTCCAAGCTTGGAAATTAGCAGAAACACTAAAAGATTTGGGGAAAAAATAATACTGAGTGCAATGTGGATTCATATGGTTTTCTTTTTTTTTTCTTTTTGTTCTTTTTAATTGGATCCTTTTTTTTTAATCAAATTAGTAACTAATTTGTTATAATTTGTTATAGAAAAACACAATTAAAAGATATAGGACCAAAAGTAAAACTCAGAAAATTATGATGGCTAATCTTAAATTAGCACAACAAAAGTTCTTTTTTATCCCTGTATTTTCATTTTTCTTCTATTATAGTCCCTTTATTTTTTTGGAGTTTCATTTCATTTCAAAACTTTATTTTTTTAATTTTATTTTTTAGTTTTTATTTTGAGAAAGCCATTGATGAGAAAGGAGTTCAATGGTAGGGTTTTTTTAATCTATAAACTTGTCTGAAAATATGGATTGGGTTCGTGTAGATTTTTTAATTCGGTTAATTTTTATTTCTTGAGTAATTTTAGGATTGATAAGTGATTTATTAAGATTTTTATGGTGTTTAATAAATATGTTTAGATAAAAATATATTGAAAATATATTTTTAAGCCATAAACCCTCTCCTCTTGATTGTCCAACCACCGTAATGATGGCCGAATTCCCGAATTCCAGGCAGCACTTAGATGGCAATAAGTCACTTGCCACTACAAATGACCTATCATCCACTTAGAAAAAAAAAAACATAGAAGTGAACACTGAAGAAAAAAAAAGAGGTACAGGTTTCCAAGCACGAGTCTAGGCTTCTAAGCTCAAGTGCTGCTGAGTTTTCTGATTAAAGCCAAGCATGTGGGCATGGCTAGGAAGGTCATGTGCTTGGGCCCTTTTTACAGGGTTAGGCGTGCTGGGCAACCCAAGCTTGTGCTCTTATCTCCTTTTTTTTTTTCCTTTTTCTTGTTTTATTTTTAAATTTAATTTTTTAAAAATTAATTAATTTAAAATATTAGCTTATTAAATTAAATAAGAATGGATTTTAGATATTATTTTATTAAATATCAATCATTTTTTTTAATATGAGTATAGGAGTCATTATTAAGCGTTTTGTTTTACATCTCATCATTATTTTCTTAAATTTTTTTTATGGTTGCTTTTTTTACGGTTTTTATTTTAATTATTATATAATTAAATAAAAATTATTTTTAAAAATTAATTTTATTAAACATAGTCGCGTCATAATTTGAGTCACATACTTGACGAGTTCACTTGAGTCAATCAAAATTATTATTATCTGATATTTAAAAATAAAATTTATTATGGGGGTGTTTGGAAGTGCAATGACTGTTGCTTTATAAAGTGTTTTTCGCTATGAAATGTATTAAAATAAATTTTTTATTTTTAAAAAATTATTTTTAACATCAAGATATTAAAATGATCTGAGAATATTCCTAAAAAGTATTAATTTAAAGCAAAAAAAATTAAATTAATTTTTTTCAAAAATACTTTTAAAACACAAAAACAAAAAAAACTTTTATACACCTCAAATTTTGAATTTATAATCAATATGTTTCTTATGGACATCAGTAACACGCACATTTTTAATTACATTCAAAATAAAGTTTTGGATGAATCGTCGGGACTTTTTTTGAAACATTTTTGTATCCATTAATTTCAGTAAAAAGAGATGAGTCGTCGGGACCCTTTAGTCGTTCAAATCGACAAAAAGCTTGGAGATTTGCCTTCTAATCACTCAACATGCAGTATTTGCAAGGTTCCTAGTCGCCTCCGCCATGTAAACGACAGGGCATTTGAGCCGGAAATCCTCTCCATCGGCCCTTATCATCGTGGAAAAGATAAATTGAAGATGATGGAAGAACATAAAAAACGTTATCTACAAAAGCTTCTTCAACGCAGAGGGGAAAGTAGCGTGAGTGAATATGTTAAGGCCATGATTGGGGTGGAAGCAGAAGCTCGTAAATTTTATGATCAGTCCGTAAGTCTAGTCCAGGATGAATTTGTTGAAATGTTGCTTCTTGATGGTTGCTTCATTGTTAAGCTTATTCGCAAGTATAACAATATTCCAGGAGTCAGCGGTGAAGATGACCCTGTTTTCGAAGTGCCTTGGATCCTCTCATGCGTAGAAACTGACACGATGTTACTTGAGAATCAACTTCCATTCTTTGTTCTTCTGGAGTTGTTTACTAAGACGTCTGGGCAGAACGAAAACGACTTCTTTGGTATGGCCTTAAGATTTTGCAAGCAGATATTTCGAGGCTTAGGAAACCATAGAATTCCTGAGAATGTATGCAAGCATCTTCTGGACATGTTATATCATGCTGGGTATCAGCCGCCTGATTCGACGGAATCACCAAAGGACAACGATTGGTATTTCATACGCAATGCCAAAGAGCTGCAAGAAGCTGGCATTAAATTCAAAAAGCGAGAGGGATCAAGAAGGTTATTGTTTGATGTTGACTTCTCGGAAAATGGCACGATAGAAATCCCATGTTTGAAAATTGATGACAGAACAGAGTCGCTATTCCGAAATCTTGTTACCTATGAACAGTGCTCTCAGCGCAAACATCTGTACGTCACTGATTATATAACTCTGATGGATTGTTTAATCAACTCTCAAGAAGATGTGCAGATACTTCGACACTCGGAAATTATTGAAAATGGGTTGGGCGATGATGGAAAGGTCTGCTTCTTGTTCAATAACCTAGGCAAAAATGTCATACACTCCCGACGTCGTCACTTTTATTATAATAAAGTATTCGACGGTGCGAAGGAGCATTGCAATCGGAAGCGCAATGTATGGATGGCGAAACTCAAGCGTGATTATTTCAACAGTCCGTGGGCACTGATTTCGCTTTTAGCTGCTGTTGCATTGCTTCTATTCACCCTGGCACAAACTGTGTTTACAGTCATGCCTTATTTCCAAAAGGATTAGCGTGACATGCACAGATCCATTACAAAGTGCTGTCTTGTTTCAAATAAAATCTCCAGCCATCTTTTCCATGTTGGACAATTTTCAGCTGAAGAAAGTCTGTGCTTGACGGATCAATTGTATATCTCTGCCTTTCTCCGATTCTGAATGATTATGTATTCGTGATTCTAATAGAACTTCATATGCATGTATTTGATGGATCAATTATGTAATAATGACTATGCTTGGTTGTTCGAATGCCGAATGAAGGTTTTTATTTTCTTTATCCTCCTTTTTATGTCCATCTTTCTAATCATAGCTTGAGCATTGTAGAATTTCTCTAGAACTATATAGCCCATTTGTTTGTTTTCTCATCATTGTTCTTCATGTATTGTGTGATTTTTATTTTCACAAATTATCAGACTTATCAATATCATCCCAAATTTATCAAAAATTAAGAAATATTGCTTTTTATGCAAGAACCTTGGGGTATTTTTTAATGTATTTTGGTTGTTCACTGGGAAAATTGCCTAACATCGAGTAGCTTTGGGATGAAATCGATAAAATTAATTATTTTGAGATGTAATTGAGATTAGGAATGTTAAGGATGAGGTTTTTTTTTTTTTTTTTTAATGTCATCGATCAACCATACATTTAGAATGCAGTGGATATATAATAAATCTTGAAGCTTAATTTATTCTTTTTTTTTCTTTTTTCCTGAAAGTCAAGAACTCACCATACACAAGCTATGGCATCAACATCATCTCTGCTGACTTCCCTTGAATTTGAAACTTGACTAGCTATCATTTAAATTAAGGTATAAAAATGGATTAAACCATGTTACGGTTTCGTGATTATCTTATATTTATTTATTAAATAATCATTTTAATTCAATAATTTAAATTTTTAGATGAAGTTTTAAGATATTATTTATATTATTCTTTAGCTAACATTACTAAGGTATTATTTAACATTGTGGTCTAACCGTATTTTTAAAATTTTATGAATTTTTTTTAGCTTCAAATTATTTTATATATATATATATATATATATATATATATATATATATATTTAGATTATTTTAATGTGCTAATATAAAAAATAAATTTTAAAAAATAAAAAATATTATTTTAATGTATTTTTAAACAAAAAAAATTTTAAAAAATAACTTCTATCATGCTCCTAATCAAACCCTCCTTATATCCAAAAAAAAAAAAAAACTATCATTTTATTTTTTATCCCAATTAAACAAGCAAAATTGAGTAGATTAACAAAAACCTAAAGATATTAGGATATCACTTATTACCAAGATACGATTGAGTATTAATGCAAATGTCATCATTTTGTTATTTATTTCATCGTTTTACATTTTGCATTGTGCTAACTCACACTTTAGCTTCATAATATATTTTAATTTATTTTTTTATTAAATTATCATTGTATAAAAATAAAAAATCATGATATTTACATTAATACTCAATCATTTAAAACCAAGCCACGTCTTCAGCTGATGGCTGGTTGACTATAATTATAGATCACAACTAGTGATGAAGCCAAAAATTTTTAAATAAAGAGGCAAATTACTAATAAATATTTGATATTATATATTATACATACATGTTTTATATATAGAAATTAATTTGAAATATATATACCAACTCAAGTCAAGCAAAATTAATTTAAGAATACTTTTAAAATGAAAAAACTTACATTATAATTATTCTCTTCTAGATTTTATATTTTAAAACTGTTTCATAATTATTTTATTTTTAATCTCATTAAAAATATCTTTCTCAATATATACAACAAACTTTCATTTATCTATTTCTAAATCTTCTAAGGACTAGGAAAGTTCTTGGCAACAATTCTATGCTGACATATAGTACATAATATTTAAAATCATAGCTTAAAAGGATTGTTATAAATTAATGTTGTTTTTGTTGGCTTGTTGTTTTGTACAAGTGGATTAAACATAAATATTAAATGTTTTCTTTTTAATTTATTTATTATATCTCTAATTTTCTTAGTTGTCCTGTATTTCATTTTTAATCATTAGTAAATTCATTATCATCATTTTTCATATGAATTTCATAACAAAATACTTATTAATTTATCAAAACTCATTTCAATTCATATCCATTAACATATAATATTACCCATACACATATTAATTCTACAAACCCATAAATTATTATAAACCTTAACATTTTCAATAACTAATTATAAAGAAATAAAAGTAAAACTAGATAATGAAACAAATAGAAAAGATAAAGAAAATTTTTCTGAAGTATAAAGCATAAGAGGTTACTTGCTTAACTAATTAATAGCTTAGGGCTTAAAGAGAAATTTTGTAGAAGAAAAAGAGCTAGGATCAATAGTGAAAAATGAACAAAGAGCTTGGATCAATTAGTTGCTATAAAAAAAGAATTTAACCTTGTAAAGTTATTATATTAATATTTTAATATAACAAACCGGATACAAATGACTACCTCCTGACTTACAGTTTTTTATAAGCAAAGAGAGTTATATTTTTATCATGGTTGGGCTTATGCCGGGCTTTTGTTTAGACAACCCTTACTATGTAATTAATTACAACCATGAATATCAAATACAGAGTAAAAATTATCAGCAGATAAAATATAGAATAGCAGCTGTGAGCAAGACAAGCTGCCATCGAACCTGTACTAAAGCATGCAAGGTTGAATTTCAATATGCTGCAAATATTGTACCAAGAGGAGCTAAGAAATCTCTTCAAATAATTACTATAGGCAAGATTATTAGAGGAGAATAAGAATTATTTAACTAGATAGGAAATATTAATTATATTTGTGCAAGTATTATGTTCACCTCTTTACCTAGAGTGAAGGTTAAAACCCTTTATCCAATCTTCGCTGAGTAAATTTATGAGGTTGAACGAATACTGTTAGTTGACTTAATAAATGATAGAAATCTTGTTTAATATGTCATGATTAGAAAATAAACCTCAATAAAAGAAATAATAGATTTCTTGAAAATTAATAAAGTTAACTATAAATTTATAAAAGAAATTAAAAATGTATGAAAACTAATAAAATTTATGCTTCTCTTCTATTTCTCTATGGATTAATTTACGGTGATTAATTATCGTCCTTCCATGAGTTTAAGATTCTAATAACTCATTCTCTTTAGATCTTGAAAACCCTAATTAGAAACCAAAGGTCTAAGCATTAGGACGCCAGTTTTAAATGGCTTCAAGAGCCCGGCCAAAATTCGACTGTATTTGAGTTCTTATACATGCATGATGCTAGTAGATCGGAACAGTCTTTTTGGTTACAATGAGCAGCTCATTTATACACACACACACACGCGCACACACACACTTCGGGCAGTCACCGGAGAGGTTTTGCATAGAGGGTATCTTTTCTGTGGCAGGATATTAATATAGTCTGGAAAGATGGAGGGGGTCGAAATCTCCGACAAGAGACTATTTCGCCGGAAAATTTCAGCCATAAAAAACAGGATAAAGTATTTTTCAGTTATTTGTCCTTTCTTAATTTGACATTAACTTCTCTCGAAGATTTCTACCTTATTATGTTTGTGGGAGCCCATTGTACGTTACGTCGAGGAATAATTAATAAGAAGTCAATAAATAAATTACACGACTGTTTTATAATAAGGTCTCTGGTAAGGTTTTGTGTCAAAATATGAAAGAGTGAAGAATAAATATGTAGTGTGCCTCCCTTTACAGATCTTAGAGTGTCTTGAAGTGTTCCCCTTGTATTTGTGGTTGTCAAGTTTTGTGTCAACTATGATTGTCCTCGTGCTTATATTAATTTTTTTTTCAAGTGAGTGTCTTGAAGTGTTCCACTTGTATTTGTGGCTGTCCAAGTCTATCCAATTTCAATATAAAAGAGGAATAATTCTATGTCTTGCACAAGAGCATCAACATTGACCACACAACTGGCAT
>Ga0325405_1004786_pt1 | contig 13768 bp, 8 predicted proteins | sample PopdelMetagenome_21_FD_205663 | JGI IMG/M metagenome (GOLD analysis project Ga0325405, IMG submission 205663) | Populus deltoides microbial communities from Bellville, Georgia, United States - Xylem-Control-R2 | ecosystem: Host-associated > Plants > Phyllosphere > Stem > Wood/Secondary xylem... | reverse complement strand
CTGTGGTATGGTGTTGGCATGTCTTCAAAAACAGCTCCCTTTGGTGGTGGTGGAAGTGGATGGGAATCTTGGAGGTCTACTTTAGAAAAAGATGCAAATGGAAACTGGATTGAACTTCCTTTGGTTAAAAAGTCAGTTGCCATGCTTCAAGCTCTGTTATTAGACGAGTCTGGACTTGGTGGTGGTCTTGGTATAGGTGGAGGATCTGGTACTGGAATGGGTGGAATGGCGGCACTATATCAGCTATTGGATAGCGACCAACCATTTCTATGCATGCTCCGTATGGTGCTTCTGTCTATGAGAGAGGAGGACAATGGGGAGTCCAGTTTGCTCATGAGAAATGTAAGCATGGACGATGGGATGTCAGAAGGATTTGACCGACAAGCTGGCAACATCATGTGTTTAGAAAACAGTGCTCGAATGCCTATGAGACAACCACGATCAGCTTTGCTGTGGAGGTAATAAATGTTTTTTCTTTAAACTTTTTTTTCCTTGAAGTTTCTTATGAGATAATGATCTTCCAAACTTCTAAATGAAATCCAATTTCTACTACGGAGATGTTCCTTTAAGTTCTGTCAAACCACTGCTAACACTATGTTGCCAGAGAAAATTGAATAAGTTTTCATGGGTCAGAACTCCCTCTGAGTATCTTCATATTTTTTCATAAGTATTTCAGAGTATGATGATTTAGTTCTCTTTACATGAAGCAACACTGATAAGTTGTGGTTGTATCGAAAGGGGATAGGAACTAATTTTAAGAATAATTAGGCATACGGTATTAGCTGCAACCTCTTGCAGTTGGGTAACTCAATTAAGAAACCAAGCTACTTGATATTTTATACTGAACTGGGTAGCACTTGTTGGTATGCGATTATTATAGGCACTCCCTTGAGACTTGCTCAAGTCAACACTGACTGGGGTGGTGCATCATTGTATTGGAAGAATCTCCTAGTTTCAGTTCTTGGGATTTTTTTTCATTTGATCTGAAATTATGGTCATCTTGTTGCCTATTTCACCTCTCCAGCTAAAACTGTCTTGCTTCTTCTTCTTCTTTTTCACAACATAAAACCTGAATGTTTTAATTTCAGGTTTTTGCTGTTAATTATAGCGGGAAGCAAGTGCAGTTTATGTTTTTCCTGGGCTTACTTGGACTATAGACTTGATGAACTGCTAGGGAACCTACATCATCAAAAATAGGCATTTAATGTTTTTCTTCTAAACTAATGAATACGACACATTATCAGATAAATTACTTTACAGCTCATGTTTTGCTTCTTCATAACTTACTGCAGTCTTTGTTCAGGTATTCGTTAACCAATATAGGTAGTTAATTGTAAACAGTTTAAATTCTTACTGGGAAAAGTGAGTCCTGCTTTCTTTGGGGTGTAAGAAGCATCATCGTTTTCAGTGTGATTCAGCTCTCTCATGATATGTATGGAGTGTTGTGTATGTTTATTTTTGTTTCCTGTTCATTCTCTTCTTTTCTATCCCAATGCATATTCACAATAACATGTTGCATAGATGCTATTTTATTTATTACTGCTTTGACATGGGTTTTTGTTATCCTCGAGTCCTTAGTGTAATCTTTTTGGCTGTTGTTCACTACCATGTGCTATTGGCATGCAATTCTTGAACTAATTTGTGTTATCCATCTACAGTGTGCTTTCACCTGTTCTGAACATGCCAATTTCTGATTCAAAACGACAGAGAGTGTTGGTTGCGTCTTGTGTTCTTTACTCTGAGGTTTGTTCTGCATAAAACTGTCTTGATATGGTGTAACACTAGACTACAGCTGTTGTTATATCCTCAGCTCTTATCCATTCTGTTGTTTATTTGTATCTGAGATCTTATTTTACAGGATTCTTATTTCTGCTTTCCACTTGCCACGTGCTTATGCAGCTGGATACTGTGGTTGTTTTCATTTATGCAGATTCTTTTTTAAAAGTTAACATAGTGTAACATGTATGTTGCAGGTATGGCATGCTGTTGGCAGAGACAGGAAACCCCTCCGTAAACAGTACCTTGAGGGTATCTTACCACCATTTGTTGCTGTATTGAGGAGGTGGCGGCCCCTTCTTGCTGGAATTCATGAGCTTGCAACTGCTGATGGTTTAAATCCTCTTGTTGTTGATGATCGTGCATTAGCTGCTGATGCACTACAAATAGAGGTTAGTGAAGATGTTTACTTTGTTTAGTTATTTTCATGACTTTTTTGGCACGAATTCTTTGATGCTTTTCTGGAGGGATTTTATTTTATGCTAGTTGCCATATTCTTGTGCACCATGGTAATGTATGTTCTTAACAGACTTTTGATAATTGTTCTGCTGATGTATTTGGAGGCCAAGTTTTTTACCAATTTTGTGTCCCAGAAGGCATATAAAGTGAAGGTCTTGTGGGAATTGTATTTAAGGAACTTATTATGATTTAGCATGTTAGGAAATGGAAGAATATGGGTAGAGGTATATAATTGGAAGCGAATGTCTGTAAAACATCTCTAGGGTGAGTGCATGCCTGAAGTGGTGTTCATTTCTTTGTTTTTAAGCTTACGGTTGTCATCTGTTGCTAGCCTCTTATGACTTAACTTCTTTCGGAACACAGTAAGTGCACCATTTATTTGTCTGTTGTCATTGCACTGGTTTGGATAAGTATTATAACTCTGCACCTAAATACTACCAAGAATTCATCTTTGCTTTTCTTTCTTATTTCATTTAAAATTGTTATATATTCTTGTTTGAATGTTTTTTCTTAAACCTTGGATAGCCAGCGCCTGCTATGCTGTGGTTTCCATTCCGCTCCTTAATTACTTTTTAGAAGTCTTTGGTGTTTTTCTCAAAAACAAAATAAAATAAAAATAAAGTTGGAATTGCTGTATGATTTCTCCAGGCTGCTCTCTGCATGATTTCTCCTGCTTGGGCAGCTGCTTTTGCATCACCACCAGCTGCAATGGCATTGGCAATGATTGCTGCTGGTGCTGCAGGTGGAGAAACCCCTGCTCCTGCAACAACTACACATCTTAGGCGTGACTCTTCCTTGCTGGAGCGAAAAACTGCTAGATTACATACCTTCTCAAGCTTTCAAAAGCCTTTGGAAGTGCCTAACAAAACACCAGCTCATCCTAAGGATAAGGCTGCTGCAAAAGCTGCTGCGTTGGCAGCTGCGCGTGATCTTCAACGTAATGCTAAGATTGGTTCTGGACGGGGCCTTAGTGCTGTTGCAATGGCCACGTCTGCACAGAGAAGAAATGCTAGTGATATGGAGCGTGTTAGGAGATGGAATATTGCTGAAGCCATGGGAGTTGCATGGATGGAATGCTTACAACCAGCTGACACAAGATCAGTCTATGGGAAAGATTTCAACGCTCTATCCTATAAATTTATTGCAGTCCTTGTTGCTAGCTTTGCTTTAGCAAGAAACATGCAACGATTAGAGGTTTGAGTCATGCTAGCCTTGCATTATAATTTCTAGAATGATATAACTACCTGGATGAATTTTTTTTTTATTACTATCATTATTTTGCTAGGTTGACAGGCGTGCTCAAGTTGATGTTATATCTCGTCATCGTTTATCCAGTGGAATTCATGCTTGGCGCAGACTTATACATTGCTTGATAGAGATGAAGAGTCTTTTCGGGCCCTTTGGGGACTCCTTGTGCAATCCTGAACGTGTATGTTGTGTGAGATAACTTATAGAAGTGTATTACATCATCAAAACCATTTGGCAGTGACATGTTTTTATCTAATGTATTAGGTTTGCTGTTCTCATATGAAATTTCTTATTTATTATATAGAGTAGCTTCTTTTCTGAAAAATTGTTGTTACAATTGTGTAGGTTTTCTGGAAGCTAGATTTTATGGAAACTTCTTCAAGAATGAGAAGATGTTTGAGGAGGAACTATAAAGGGTCTGATCATTTTGGTGCTGCTGCTAATTATGAGGATCAAATTGAGATGAAGCATGATAAAGGAAATGTTCCTGTTCTGGCAGCAGAAGCAATCTCAGTGGAGGGACTAAATGAAGATGGGGAACGTACAGAAATTGAGAATTTTGATGGTAGATCCTTTGATACTGAGCAGAGTGGGGAGAGTCAGCTGAGCCTGTCTGGAGCAACTGATCAAAATATGCAGCCTCCAGCTGACCCTAATGACATTCAGCTTGCCAGGGACCAAGACTTGGAAAATGCATCTGCAGTTGCACCAGGTTATGTACCCAGTGAACTTGATGAAAGAATCATTCTTGAACTTCCTTCATCTATGGTCCGGCCGCTGACAGTTATGCGAGGAACATTTCAAGTAAGCTCTATGAGACTAGCATGGCATCCTTTTTTAATCATCCACCAAATTCTCTCTTTTTCATGTTTTTAATCTTAAATTTATGATGTTAGTCTCGTATAATTTCAAATGGTGCTACATCAAGATCTTAAAACTGGGTGCAAGAAACCAGAAGCAAAGAAATCTTGTTTCTGATGAGGAGCACTTGGAAATTGAATTCAACCATTTAGAGCTTCCTTGGTTTTGTCCAATTTTGGAATATAGAGACGCAGGGAACTTTAAGTAACACTGTAATTCATGCTTGTTGATTTTATAATTATGGTGGAGGATCATGGAGTTGACTGATACAACTTAGATGCCAGAGCCGAACATGTAGTGGAAATGATGCCAGTAGGTGTGAGATGTGGCCCTATGATATTGTTGCAGTGTTCAACAAGCAGCAATTGCCTTTGGTTTGAAAGTTTTCCGTATAAAACCACTCTGATTTCTTTTCATCATTTCCCCTGCTGGTGGTGTGTGCCATCGTAGCATGTGGCATTCAATCTTGTTTTCATAAATGTGTCTGCAAAGCACTCTACTGCTTTCAACAAATAGGATGTAAAGTAGAGCATTTTGCCTGTTTCCCTTTTGAGAACTTGAAAACTAGAAACTCTTGACATTTTTACTCTGAGCTGTTAATTTGGATGTAGTTAGTGAGCATATGAGTAACTGTTTCTTCAGGTAACTACTAGGAGAATAAACTTTATAGTTAATACCACTGAGAGCAATGCTGATGGAATGGAATCTTCTGAATCGGGAGTCCAAGAAAAGGATCACAGTTGGCTGATGTCTTCCCTCCATCAGATTTATAGCCGGCGGTAAAATTTTATTTGGCTTTTATTAGTGTAACTGGAATTGTATTTCTTACTGTTTATTCTTTAATTTTAACAACTAAGAATCTTTATTAATTTTTTTGAAGATGAACAATTTGAGTGTCTTATATTCTGATAACATGTTTGATTACTCAAGTTGTTTGTCAGAAGAATGCAATTGTAGTGTGTAAGTGGGTCATGAGTCTATGATTTTAAATTGAGTTACGACGAGGAAATATAGTAACTTTGGCTCACCAAAAAAAGCTGACACACTCTTTTCTTTTGTAATATGTGGGGGATGCAAGTTGATTTGGTTTAACGGGTCATCTGTTGGTTGACTTTAAGACTCTCAGTTTGCTCCAGCTGATTTATGGTTTTACATGTTCTGGGTTCACATGTTGCACTAGCATTCTAGCCTGATATGCAAGCATCAATGATAGAAAGTTTCTTAACTTATTTTAGAAAGATAACACCGGATTCATGCAGGTTGCCTCTATTGAGATGCTTTATTTATTGTTTTCCCACACGAGACACTACATCAAATGTCATATATTTGAGTAATTTGTATCATAGATATAATGATTTTTAGCAATGTCTTCTGAAACACAACCTTGATTTTCCTTGATTTGGAAGGATTGATGTGTGTTATTTGGCATGGTCCTTATCTTTCCTTAACCTTTGCAAAATGGGAATAAGGAACCTGCTGTCAAGTGACTGTACTCGCCTTAAAGCTTTTTACCTGCTCAATGTTTATCACATTCTGTCTGGTCATGAAATCATTGTGCTTTCTCAATTGCTAACAACTATGAAATCTTTAGATTTAAAAGACTTTAGGAGTCATTCTCGGAGTTGTTTTTTTCTGAATTCAGAATGTAAGCAGCTTTTCTATTGTATACTATTAAATCCATTCTGGTCTTACTAAGAACTGGCATTAGCACATTATCTAAATGTCAGTCCTACATTCCAGAAATTCAGTTGTTTAGCAGGTGTGATTCTTGGTTGACAGACATTAGAAGTGTGCATTATAACCTGCAACATACATATCCTTTTGCTCAACTTCATATGCTGCCTTGCTTCCAGAATTTTATTATTTTTTCAACTCATTTACTGACCATAAGAATATCTTCTGGTATCATTTTATATGCATGAAGATATGACACTCGCAGCAGAAATTGTTATATTGTGTAGCAAGGCCATAATATCATTTTGCTTTTGTTCTTCACTCATCTCCATACTGGTTTGCTGCCATCTTCAGGTATTTGCTAAGAAGAAGTGCTCTGGAATTGTTTATGATTGACCGATCGAACTTCTTCTTTGATTTCGGGGTATTTCACTTGAAATTTATCCTGATCATTTTCTTCTCCTATGCTAATAGAACTCTGCCACTAACATTTGGTTCATATTTGTCCCTTTAGAGTACTGAGGCACGGAGAAATGCTTACCGAGCTATAGTTCAATCAAGACCTCCTCATTTGAACAATATTTATCTGGCTACCCAGGTTTTTAAATCTCTACCTGACTATACAGTTCTTAAAAGAATTGGTCATGGGTGCACGTGTGTTTTTGTGCCTGTTGGATGTTTTTTTCTCTTTCACTTTGCTATTATATCATGAAAGCTGCTTGCCTTTTCCTGTTGTAGAGACCTGAGCAACTTCTGAAGAGAACTCAACTTATGGAACGTTGGGCAAGGTGGGAGGTATAAACACAAATTGACTTCAGTAATATGGCAAGTTTCATTCACATTTGCAACATTAATTCAGAATAATAACAAATTTCAACACAACCATTGTGCAGATTAGCAACTTTGAGTATCTAATGCAACTCAATACTCTGGCTGGGCGTAGTTATAATGACATCACTCAGGCATGTTTCTCGGGTAATTTCTTGTTCTAGTGTGGAAGGTTGTGCTTGATATTTCTAAATTTTCTTGTTACCTTGCAGTATCCAGTTTTTCCATGGGTTCTTTCCGATTACAGTTCAAAAAGTTTGGATCTTTCTGATGCTTCTTCTTATCGAGATCTTTCAAAGGTGACATAACTTGAATTACTCTTCAATTATAGTAGAACGGCACTCTCTCTACTGTCATTATAGCAGGATATATACTTGCAGCCTGTTGGTGCTTTGAATCCTGATCGGCTGAAAAAGTTCCAGGAGAGATATTCTAGCTTTGATGATCCAGTCATTCCAAAATTCCATTATGGTTCTCATTACTCAAGTGCAGGGACAGTAAGTTATTTTCCCCACTTAATCTTGTGAAGTTTGTCCTCCCATCATAATTGTCTTTACCTGTGCGTTTCATTTCATGAAGATTCTTCATTTCCATAATTTTCTCGTATCATGATTATGGGATACTAGTTACGAAAGTTCTTGAAATCAAAGTGTAGCATATTGGGGAATCACGAAGAAGAGAAACCAATATGGGAAGAGGGTACTTGACAATGCTTATGATGCCTCACAATATACAACATAGTTATCAGTAGATAAATGCCCAAGTCCTACCTGAATTAGCCTAAGTAAAGATGCTAATTATCAGACCCTATTTAAAATGGAACCTGGTTGCAAGATACAGATTTTGGATGAATGTTACAGGTTTTGAAACTACTAGTGAGTTATGTAGGTTTTTATGAATAATATTTCATTTAAAATTATAAATAATGCATTCTACATGTGGTTTGCAGAGTAGAATTGAGGTTTTTGGATTTTTAACTCGATTCTTGTATTTAATTGGATGTAGATTTGTGTTTATGCACCAATTCCATCCAGCTTGTGGCACCACTTCATGAAATAGTAATCAGTTGCACCTGATTGCCTTGTTCCCCCCTTCCCCCGTCTGATTTTTCAAATGTTGTCTTTTGTTCCATTTGAACCATTTTCCCCTTGATATATTGTGTTTTCTGTGTTTCCTTTTGTCTATACCAATAAACTTAATGCCAATTGGGCATGTTGTTTAATGCTATTGTACAGCTTGAATGCTTGATATGCAGTTACTGCAGTTTATATGATTAATGGTGGTTCTGTGACAGGTTTTATATTATCTTGTTAGAGTTGAACCGTTTACAACGCTTTCAATTCAATTGCAAGGTGGAAAATTCGATCATGCAGATCGGATGTTTTCAGATATTGCTGCTACCTGGAATGGAGTTACTGAAGACATGAGTGATGTGAAGGAATTGGTATGTAATATGTTTTGTTTGAAGATCCGTAACTATCCATAAAGCACTACCTTTGTTGAAACATTTGATTAGAGTAAAATGCCCTTGTTATGTTATTTAATGATTGAATTGAATTTAACTTTACTTTCCTTTTGTAGTACTTCAATTTTTTGACAGTTAATGAAACCTTTCATGACAAAAAAAATTACCTCAAGTTAAATACCATATCAATCTTCTTTCTCATTATTTTACTTTTTTTTAACAGGTTAAAGTTACTTTTCTTGATAAAGAAAAAATGTTACCTTAAGTTACTTCCCCTTCCCTGTGTTTGTGTTCTTTCTCGCTGTTTTTCACCTTTCTTTTGTAACAAGTCAAAAGGCTTTTTTTAGTCTTGATGATTATTTAATATTATCTTTTACTTTTTATTCAGTAAGAATTGTTTAAACAAGATAAGTAAGAAAAACTTAATAATAATAATTATAATAATAACAATAACAGTAATAATAATCTGATTTTATAAATTTTCTTTATCATTCTTCAAAATTTTATGTAGAATAGAGAACAGATTTGTAATTCACAATCTTAACCAAACATTTGATTCAACTAAAATATTTTAAATTAAAAAAAGGGTAAAATATATTATTGAACATAAAGGAAAAGTTCATCAAATTTTGAAAAAAGAAGAAAATAATCTTCTAGTTTTATTCATTTTCTTTAATGGTAAGGATTATGTTAGATACAAATAAAACTCCAACTCACAAAAGGATTTATATTTTTACATAATATTTTTAATTTATTCACATAATTTAGTTTGATAAACTCAAATAACTTATTTTATTTTATTTTTCCTTTTAACTAATGATACATTAACTTTTTAACAACTTGAATAATGCATGTGCTGAAATGACTTGTTAGCATAAAAGGCACCACTTTATCTTATTGTATGCTTTGATCCTTTGTCTTGTGTCAATAATGATCAATTGTTCTTGTATGCACTTTTGACATTTTTTTTCCTATGATAATAAGTTGTTGCTCATATCTTTGTCTACATAATGGCAATTAATAACCTTTTTTTTTCCCCTTCTGGGGTGGTGGGCTCTTGTTTGCCTTAGGTTCCTGAGCTGTTTTATCTTCCCGAGATCTTAACCAATGAAAATTCAATCGACTTTGGTACAACACAGTTGGGTGGAAAGCTTGGTATGTTTACTGACATATTTTAGTGAAGTAAATGAAATTCAAAGTTACAGAGTTGAAGTCTTTACTGTGATTAAATGCTCTTTCAGATTCTGTCAAACTTCCTCCTTGGGCTGAAAATACTACTGATTTTATTCATAAGCATCAGATGGCTCTTGAAAGTGAGCATGTATCTGCACATTTGCATGAATGGATTGATCTCATATTCGGGTAAGATTTGAGCAAACTTGTTTGATTCCATCAGTAATGTCTCATTCTTGCACGCCTTATGTTTCATTATTTGCAATCTTATTATTTTCCTCCGGAAAAAAAAAATTATATGCAATTTAACTCTGGAATTTTCATTTCAACTGTTTAATGAATTGGATCATGCAGCTTTAAGCAACGTGGTAAAGAAGCTATAGCTGCAAACAATGTTTTCTTTTACATCACCTATGAAGGGGCGGTTGATATTGACAAGATTTCAGATCCAGTATGGGAACACTGCTATCCTCTGTTGTTTGTTAAAATGAGGTTTTGTTTCTTATTTCTTATTGTTATATTTTTTTGGTTTATTTACAAAAAGGCACAACAACATGCCACACAAGACCAGATTGCATACTTTGGACAGACTCCATCCCAACTTCTGACTGCTCCTCACTTGAAGAGGATGCCCTTAGCTGATGTTCTTCACTTGCAGGTATGAATTTGGCTGTTTAAATCTGATACAGTTGTGGAAGCATGTAATTCTCTTATGAGCATGTATAAGTCCAAGGTCTTGTTTCAATTCATTTTTTACTTAGCCTTTTGCTTTCCATGCATACTGTGATATAGTGTGTGATAATGGATAAAGACTCTGCTGTTGACACATGCTATCAAACCTACACCTGTATAGCTAAGATTTCATGATTATATAGATGATATAAAATTGATATTCTTCAAGGACAAGAACACTCAATTGGATATGCTGGGTTAATAAGTTAACCTTGTTTATGAACAATATATGTACCTGCTTCTTAGAGGAGGGTCATGGTAATTGGTTACGGAATGATCATATAGCATGGAGGAACATATTTCATTGGTTGTCCCTGGACTAGTCCTAGGGTTTTGGATTGAGATTAGAGGCTGGACATTTAGATAGCTGATCCATTAGATACAAGTTGGACAATTTGATAACAGTTAATGGTGCTTTTGATAGTAATTAAAAAAAAAACCCTTCTTTTGTGTTTGAATGGGTGAATTGCATGTTGGGATATTCCATCATAAAAATCATCAGTATTAATTTAGAGCACGTTATTCTGATTTAGATTTTCATTTTATGTCAGACTATCTTCAGGAACCCAAAAGAAGTCAAACCATATGCTGTTCCAGCCCCAGAACGCTGCAATCTACCTGCAGCTTCTATTCATGCATCTTCAGATGCTGTCATAATTGTTGATATAAATGCACCAGCAGCACACATTGCCCAGCACAAGTGGCAACCCAACACGCCAGATGGCCAAGGCACACCTTTCCTCTTTCAACATGGAAAGGCCTTAACAAGCTCTGCTGGTGGAACATTCATGCGAATGTTTAAAGGGCAGTCTGTGTCTGGTGGAGATGAGTGGCATTTTCCCCAAGCACTTGCATTTGCTTCATCTGGGATTAGAAGCAAAGCGGTGGTTTCCATCACTCATGACAAAGAAATAATTACTGGTAAGTATTGATTGACCCACAAACTGTCTGCATACAATCCACACTGGAATAAGATGCTTGCATTCTCTTCCTAAATCTGTCAAAAATATTCAAGGCTTAAAAGTTTCACCTCCTTTGCTAGTATTGGCTACCACTTCAAATTAGAAAAGAAGTGTCATTTGTTAGCAGTGTACTATCCAGTATCATGTTGAATACTTGCCTTAAAACTACGTGAGTTACTTGTCATTTCTATTATGATGATATTAGATGCAATCCCTTCTCTACTTTTGTATGCCTGGCATGCAATGTTCATTGCCTGGTTAAATTGAAATTTATGTTCGCATGAAATAATAAAGGTCTTTAGGGCCTCTATATTTTTTATTATTGCCTTTTCACTTATACCAGAAAGGTTTTAAAACATAATTTCTGGCAAGCAAAAAAAAAAAAAAAAAGGGACTGTTGCAACCATTTGATGTTGTATGGTGTTTTAATTCTCTCCAATTATCTAGGAAATTAGACTGAGCATCGACTTTGCTTATTTAGTTCCAAGCTTTGAAGGTCAAAGGAATTAGAAGTATCCTGTGGACTTATAATGTGAAGGGTAAATTCTTGAATCAGTTCTAATCAGGAATCAGGAGTTGGTCCATGATACATGGTGAATTTCACAGTTCTGGCTGATAGGGTTTACAAGGTCATTTTGCTATCCGAACTAGTGAATTTTTGTTGGATGGTCAAGGTGTGACAGGGAAGACCTCAAGGGCTTAAATGGGTAGGAAATATAGAAGATTCTAGAGTTGATACTGAATTAAATTGCTTGCAAAAACCATTGAAAATATCAAAAAGTGGTGAACGCTTGGGAATCTTTATCCAAGATCCTCAATCAAATGAAAGCAAGCACATTTTCCTACCCTTTTCTTTCCAAAAAAATAGAGGGAAATATTTTTATGCGAAAGATCATCACTGCATTCTTGAATTACTTCTCATTTTCATTTTTATTTCGACTCTTTTTTCACTTAAAAACTGCATGGCACCTTGATACTCTTAAGGGTGCCAAGGGTTTCGGCCAAAAAACAAAAGGAGAAATTCCACCCTTTGATCCATGCTTATATGATCCATGCTTATATGTGCTCTAAGTCAAACATCTATGCATAAATTGTGTTATTTTTTGTCATTTGTTTTCTACTTTTTTTCTATTTTGTTTGATTTATAGTTGTGTTTTGCTAAATTTTTACTCACTATCATATGAAATTTGTTTTTCATTTTCCTGAAAAACCAATATATTCATTCTTCTATGGCTATATTTAGGTGGACATGCAGATAATAGTATCAAGCTAATATCAGCAGATAGTGCAAAAACCCTAGAAACTGCCATTGCACATTGTGCTCCAGTCACTTGCCTTGCTCTTTCTCCAGATGGCAACTATCTTGTCACGGGATCACGGGACACTACTGTACTACTCTGGAAGATGCATAGAGCTTTCACTTCGAGCTCAAGTAGTATCTCAGATCCTTCCACAGGCACCGGAACCCCACCTGCAGCCGGTAGCACTCTAGCAACTAACCTGGCAGAAAAAAGTAGGTGGCGTCGTATTGAGGGTCCGATACATGTCCTTCGTGGTCACCACAGAGAAATACTGTGTTGTTGTGTCAGTTCAGATCTTGGGATCGTTGTTTCTTGCTCCCAATCATCAGATGTGCTGTTGCATTCTATAAGAAGGGGTCGTTTGATCAGAAGGCTGTTTGGTGTGGAGGCCCATTCTGTTTGTCTTTCATCCGAGGGGGTTGTAATGACTTGGAACAAATGTCAAAATTCTCTAAACACCTATACTCTTAACGGGATACTAATTGCTAGAGCACATCTTCCTTTATCTGGCAGTGTTAGTTGCATTGAAATATCTGTGGATGGGAAGTGTGCTTTGATTGGCATGAACTCATGTCCAGAAAATCATGGATCCTCTAATAACAGCCAAAACTTAAGCTTAAAAAAGACAGGGGCTGCAGATTTTGATCTGGAATCAGTGGACACTGGTGAAGATAACAGATTAGATATTCCTGCCCCGTCGATTTGTTTCCTGGATCTCTATACACTAAAGGTATAAGAAACTGAGAATTTTAAATTGTTAATATGTGTGACCTTCATCTTAGTATTTTAAGTGATGACCGCATGTGCTCCCTGACATATGTTAAATGGACTCTGGTACTCTTGGCTGCTGCTGCTAATTTTCCCTCCCTGTTTCAATAGACAGACCTGTTATTTATATGTCTTGGCATGATAGCATAGACATTTTATGTAGTGCCCAACAGATACTTCACTTAGTTCTGAAGTGTCCTTAGTTATTCAAGATTCTGCTTATGATATATCTGTTACATCTCGCTGCTAATTGAATTTTACTAACTAGCATGCCACATTTTGTCCAGGTATTTCATGTTCTGAAACTTGGAGAAGGCCAGGATATTACTGCTCTGGCTTTAAACAATGATAGCACAAATCTCGTGGTATCAACTGCAGATAAACAGTTGATAATCTTCACTGATCCTGCTGTAAGTTCAATTTGTTCATGTTCTTGTTTCTCTTAACAGCGGGTAATTCTATGATAATGTGCTCCTGGTCTTGTTAGTACACATCTAATGGACCTTTATCCCCAAAAATCT
>Ga0325405_1004784_pt1 | contig 13768 bp, 4 predicted proteins | sample PopdelMetagenome_21_FD_205663 | JGI IMG/M metagenome (GOLD analysis project Ga0325405, IMG submission 205663) | Populus deltoides microbial communities from Bellville, Georgia, United States - Xylem-Control-R2 | ecosystem: Host-associated > Plants > Phyllosphere > Stem > Wood/Secondary xylem... | reverse complement strand
CCTAGAGCAAGCCAGATGACACGACCCGTACAGAATTAGATGCGGCGGCGTTTGAGTTTTAGTTTGTACTTACGTGGAAAAAATTATTTTTAAAAATATTTTTTATTTAAAAATATATTAAAATAATTTTTTTTATTTTTTAAAATTATTTTTAACATGAATAAATTAAAAAAATATAAAAATATAAAAAAATTAATTTTTCAAAAAATTAATGTTTTAAAAAATACGATTTGCAGTATGTTTCTAAACAGTTTCTAAATGTAGGTGTGGTTGCTTTTTAAAATACTTTTCATTTAAAAATATATAAAAATAATATTTTTTTATTTTTTAAAAATCATTTTTAATATTAACATATCATAATAATTTATTAACATAAGAAAATATTAATTTAAAATAAAAAAATAAATGTTTTTAAAAATATTTTTATAAAAACAAACTTTTATAACCTCGCCAAACGATAATATTGGTACTTTAGGGGAAACTAGTTACATGACCCGCGCAGCAGGTCAATAGTTTTTGCATAAAAAATATCAAAAAAAGTTAAAATCTAAAAATATTAGGTTTTTTTACAAAGCTATACCTAAGAGTCTTGGGTGTGGCTGCAACGCCTGACCCAAGAGTAATATTTATAATATTAATAATAACATTAAACTTGCATGACCCAAGTTTAAGTGGGTCTGACTGCAATACCAGACTCAATAGTCTTGGATGTGGGTCTAACTGTAAAGTCGTGTCATAAAAGTGTAATAATTAAATAGATTAATTAAAAAGAAAAAAACAAAGAAAAAAAACCAAAAGGAAGAAAAAAATTAATGAAGAAAAGGAAAAAAAATCTGAACTAACTGGGTTAACCCTTCAAACCAGGTTAACCCGTCAAACCTTTGATTCGTGTCGTGAAAGCTTGATAACTAAATAGAAGAAAAAAATTGACGGGTTAACACAAAATTAACTGGGCTAACCTGTCAAATCAGATTAACCCGTCAAACCCGAGATCCGTATCATGAAAGTTTGATAACTAAATAGAAAAAAATTAAACATTAATAAACTAAATTAAATGAAAAAAATAATTAAAAATAAACAAAATAAATAAAAAGGTATCAACCTTTTCACTGTGAACTACAGTTTGCAGTCTACAGTTAAAGGCATAAAAACAGGAAAAAAAAAGAAAAAAAAAAAGAAAAACCAAAGGCATTAGTCGATAACTAAATAGAAAAAAATTTAATATTGATGAACTAAATTAAATAAAAAGAAATAATAAAAGAAAAAAACTTATAAGAAGAAAAAAACTAATGAAGAAAAAGAAAACAAATCTAAATTAACTGGGTTAACCCGTCAAACCTGAGATCCGTGTCATTAAAGTCTGATAACTAAATAGAAAAAAATTAATATCAACAAAATAAATTAAAAAAAATTAATTAAAAAAAGGCATTAGCCTTTTCATCATGGACTGCACTGTGCAGTCCACAGTGAAAGGCATAAAAAAAGCAAAAAAAAAAAACTAAAGGTTTCAGCCTTTTTACTGTGGACTGCATACAATATTAAAATATAAAATCAGAAGAACAAAACTAATGAGGAAAAAGAAAAAAAAATCTGAATCAACCAGGTTCACTCACCAAATCAGGTTAACTCATCAAACCTGAAATTCGTGTCATGAAAGTGTGATAACTAAATAGAAAAAAGATTTATTATTAATAAAATAAATAAAAAAAATATTAATTAAAGAGGAAAAAGCAAAGAGAAAAAAAACCTACAGGAAAAAAAATACTAATGAAGAAAAAGAAAAAAAAATCTGAATAAACTGGGTTAACCCGTCAAACCTGGGATCCATGTCATGAAAGTCTGATAATTAAATAGAAAAAATTTAATATTAAGAAACTAAATTAATTTAAAAAATAAAAAAAACTAAAGGCATTAGTTTTTTCACTGTGGATTGTACTGTGCAATCCATAGTAAAAGGCTTAAAAAGAAAATGAGAAAAAAAAAAACAAAGGCACACGCCACGGGTTAAATTTTTTTTTCTTGCATTAAAAATATCAAAAAATACTAAGATCTAAGAGTGTTGGGTTTTTCTGCAAAGATATGTCCAAGAGCCTTTTGTTTAGCTGCAACGCTTGATCCAAGAGTAATATTTATAATATTAATAATAATATTAAACTTACATGACTCAAGTTTAAGTGAGTCTGGCTGCAACATCGAACTCAAGAGCCTTGAATGTGGGTTTGACTACAAGGTCGTGTCATAAAAGTGTAATAATTAAATATATTAATTAAAAAAAAAAGAAAAAAAACCAACAGGAAGAAAAAAACTAATGAAGAAAACGAAAAAAATCTGAATTAACTAGGTTAACCCTTCAAATCAGGTTAACCCGTCAAACTTAGAATTCGCGTCATGAAAGTTTGATAGCGAAATAGAAAACAAAATTGACGGGTTAACCCGTCAAGCCCGGGATACGTGTCATAAAATTCTGATAATTAAATAGAAAGAAATTTAACATTAAAAAACTAAACTAAATGAAAAAAAATTAATTAAAAAGAAAAAAAGCAAAAAACAAATTCCGGGTTAACTCGTCAAACCAAGTTAACCCATCAAACCCGAGATCCGTGTCATGAAAGTCTGATAACTAAAAAAAAATAACATTAACAAACTAAATTAAACAAAAAAAATTCATTAAAAGAAAAAAAAAACACAGAAAAAAAAGAAAAAAAAACCTATAAAGGCATAAAAAGAAAAAAAATTAAAAAGTAAAAACAAAAAAAATTAAAATTAAAAAAAAACAGCTTAGCGTTTCACTATGGACTGCACAGTGAAACACTGAACAATTTTAGTATATGTTATTAATTAAAAAGTAAAAAAGCAAAAAATAAATTTCGGGTTAACTCGTCAAACCAGGTTAACCCATCAAACTCGGGATCCGTGTCATGAAAATCTGATAACTAAATATTAAAAAAAATTAACATTAACAAACTAAATTAAACAAAAAAATTTATTAAAAGAAAAAAATACAAAGAAAAAGGCAAAAATAAAAATAAAAGCAAAAAAAAAAACAGAAAAAAATGAAAAAAATGAAAAAAAATAAATAAAGAAGAAGAAAGCTCAGCGTTTCACTGTAGACTTGCAAAGTGAAACACTGAGCAGTTTTAGTTTATTCTTAATGATTAAAAAGGATTCCAAATATCCCAGTTGTAATCCTGGCCGAACAGCTGCTATTACGAGTTTTTTTTTTTTTAAATTAGCACCTTTTAATTATTATTTTTTGCAAAATAACACTTAATAAAAAATTGATGAATGATTCATATATATCTCGGTTGTAAAACGTGAAATTAAAGTTTGTTCTTATTCGAGAAGTGATATTTCAAAAATATTATGAAATGAATTGCATAAATTATCATAAGTAGAGAAAAAAATAAATAAATAAATAAAGTTTTGATTACGATACTTCTAGCATTATCAAAAAATTCTTGATGGAATAAATACAATAACAAAAAAAATCATTAATGATGGATAGAATATCCTATATTTATTGTTAAAAGTAAATGAATCTATTTTTGGATGATAAGTGTGATCCACTTTAATTATTATCAGTGACTTTCCTTTTGCATTGAATTTTTTTTTTGTTGAGATTTTGATGATATATATATCAATAATATCTTAATTAAAGCTTGATGTGTTTCATGAGTTTCTTTTTTTATTTTTTCTCTCTTCTTTCCTCATCATAATTTATTTAGTTCATTTCACAATTTTTTTTAAATATCACGTTTCTAAATAGCAATAAATATAAATGTTGTATTTTCTAATCACGATATATAGAAATTATATTATTTCACTGAATTTGTTTTTCAAACTTTATGATTTTACCTATTTTTAAAAAAAATATTGTGATAATAAACAAAAATAACCTAAAATTACTAAGTTTCATGAGAATTTTTCAGTTCCTCGTGTTAACTACTAATTTTATGTACCACTCCAAGTTGCAAGAAAGGATCTGTTTGTTACACAATTGAACAACTTCAACATTGAATTGAATCTTTTGTCGTTGTTGTCTAAAAAAATTATTATTTATCATTCTTTTTATATATTTTTTTTAATCTGTACACAATCCAGATGAATTGCCCCACACTAGGTGAGTTAACTCAATGAATTCATGGTCTTCAAACTTCATTCTTAACCTAATAGATAAATCGCCCCGCACTAGGTGAATTAATAATTCCTTATCAAGCCAAAGGGTATGACACTTGTTGCTTGTTTGGAATAGTCAATAAAGTATTAGGCGAATTCATCAGGTAATGGTGGCAAATTCATATACCGAACATAGGTTGCCTTACTTAGTGAATTATTAAATAAATCTAGTCTGGCATAATCATCATAAAGAAATTTAAAACAGTATTTTACAGAAAGCAAACTTCAATTGTATTCGTGTTCTGTTGTCCTATACATGTATATTTAACAGGAACTTATATGACAAGGAAAGACAATTTTGCACGTAATTTCTACAAGAATCTCGTTAGGATTTCAGACTAATAATAACATAGCACAAAATCATGTCTAATTTTGGTAACAAATAAATGTAGGATCTCTGTATCATTAGTTGCAGCTAGAATATCTTTTTCAATATCTGTTGTATCTTCTGCAGTATCTTCAATACATCAACATCAATGTATTGTGCAACAAGTTTACCTCAATGTTCTGTGATGGATTGACTATGTTTTCCAGAGAATGTGGTGAATTTAGGACAACGAAACCATGAGGAAACGGGTATGCTTGGTTTGATCCATTCTAGATATGGCCTTTTTTTATTGTTAACCATTGTTAAAGGGGTGATCGATCTAGGCTTAATTGTTCCTACAAAAGCTGGCTCCTCAACCTATAAAGATTAAAAATCTTGTCAGTAGTTCCCATGTTGTTGAGTGAACCCTAGTGGTTCCTCGTTTTAGTTTGCAAATAACATAATTTCTTGATTAGGAATAAACTGATTGGATAAAGAGCAACCTAGTGATCATTCCTCGTTGATTTGCAGCTCAGGATTAGATTCTTGTGCATAGGGTAACCTGGTGCGGTAGAGCCACCATTCGGGGTTACAGGCGAGGTGTCATTATTGGTTTATTATTTCAGAGTAATTCTCTCATATGAGCGATTCACCCTCTCCTCATTTCCATGAGATGTGCTCTCATCTTATTGTGTATGGTCCTCCCGACAAATGGATCTCACTTGTAGAGATAAAAATGACATGTTCTATACTGGGGTTGTGAAGGTATTGTCTAGATCTTGCATGGAAGCGCCTGTTGTTACAAGTAACCATGCATGACCTGTAAAGAATTTGATACATGTGCAGCGCCCACCAGCCCTAGAATATAGCGACTGCATGGCTTCATTGCTGGCTTTAAGAGCCCAGTTCGTGAGGTTAATTTTGAAATAATATTGTTTCAATGTTTTTTTAAATGAAAATTATAGTTTTGATAATAATAAAAAAAAACAGCCACGTTGTTTCATGCTGAGCTAATTCCAAATCGGTGTATCCCAACAATGATATATATGTTTTATAAATTCTTCCAAGCTAAAAAATTCTTTTACAATTTTAGAAACCCAAAAAAAAAAAAAAACCTTCAGTAACGTGGAAAGCACTCCAGTTTGGCGACACTCCATTTTCTAGAGTTTATAGAGCTATGATGATGAATTTCAAAACTTCGCTTGCTATGCAGAAACAAAGTTTACTAGCATATCATCTTCTATAAATTATGAATATTTAATTTGTTTAAGTCCTAGTATTAGCCAAGTATTTCTAATACAACGCGGATAAGATTCCAAGTTAATCTTTAACGCATGAAAATAATGCACAACAATAATGCATGTTTTGATATTATTTTAATTGAGAATTGAAAAGTTCATCCTGTATTTAATAAAATAAACTAAAAATAATATGAATTAATAAATTATAAAAAAATTGTTAAAAAACTCAATTAAAAAACTAAAAGTTTTAGTGCATATGCTTTATAATCAATCATGTAGCAATGACATTATTCATGCAAGTTATATATTTTATTATTTATAAAGATATTATTATATTTAATATTCATTTATGTTTGATTAGTGAGTCTATAATAAAAATAGAGTTATTTGGACAAAAATATTTTGCAAAAAAACAAAAAGTTATAAAATAGTTATAATTATGAAGATTTCTATTAAACCTAAGCATTATTTCTAAATATTTTATGGTCAATGATGCTCTATTAAAACTAGATATTGATTAAAATTATTGAAACTATTACATGTTATATTTTTTTTCCTTTATGAAAGGAAGTAGTTGTTCGCATGAGTTGATGTAAGAGTAATACTTGGAACTAATATGTATGTGCTTATTAAATAACAAATTTACTAAACTAACATGCATAATGATTCTTTTTAAAGAGATTACTTGTGTCTATGAAAAGACTCATGTGGTAGCTATGTAAGTAATTCTTAGACTTGAGATCACTAAATTATCTTATATATGGAATGATATGTTTTGATCCTGACCACACATTGTCTCAATCAATGGTGATAAATGGACAGATATTGAGTATACATAAAATGAATATAGGTATTTGAGTGATTAAGAGATAATTCATCATCCTAGATGAATTAAGAAAAAATATTCAACATGTTATCAAGGAGTATTGATTGAGAAATCCTTATGAAAAGTGAAATAATATTTGAAAATAATTTCAAGTCTTATTCAAATAATCAATGATCATGATATTGAAAATAAATATGATTTAAGACCCATCCTATACTCGAATGTCTAAATCAGAATATTTTTGATTAAAGGATAATAATTACACTAAGAAATTAGTCAATAAAATGTTAAGTCAAATCAGATATGACTTTTCTAATATTTAGACATTATGAGACAGTGTTAGATGATAAACTTAATGTTCAAATATAAATCAATCAATTATTAAATTTATAATAAGTTAAATTATTTAATACTATTTTGCTTTATATTTTGACCCAAATATTAGAAACCTAATGGATCACATATAATAAAAATCATCGGTAAGAAATTATAACTAGATAATTAATTACATTCTACTTTTCAATTTCTAAAACTTATATATAATCAAGTAGGGATTTGATTGCATAAATTTCTAAAATTATCCTGAAATAATATATGTGATATTTTTCAAGGAGCAAAGTGATATTTAGTCATTAATAAAATTATCAGGTTTTTTCTATAAATAAAATGTTATGCCTTATAATTTTCTGAACTGAAAAAGAAAAGAATAAACATAAAAGAAAGACTTAGCACTTAATGCATAACAATCCCTCTTCTAAAAAAGGTTTTAGGAAATTTTTAACCTTGTAGCTCATGTGGATTACTATTAAAGGATTGGTAATTAGATGACTTATAGTTTGCAACAATCTACCCTTGAAGAGTTGATCAAATCTTAAGAAAAAAAATAATTTTTAAATAATCTTCACACGAACCCTAAATTATACTATATTGTCTAACACGATCTTTAAGACCCTCCAAAAATTTAAAATTATTATTTTAGTTGCGTTCATTTGCTTCAAAAAACCTAATAAAAGATCATGCATATGACGATATTTGATATCATGATGAGAGGTGATATTTTATTTTATTTATTTAATTATTTATAAATAAAAATTAGTTTTCATAAGAAAAGAAATAATTTAAATTTTGTATAAAAAATATAATTGCTAGTGTAAATTCTCTTTCTATTATTAATATATTTTTCTAACAAAAATACATATTTTTAGTTATGTTGTTTATTGAATAAAGACCGAAGGCAATTATAATCAATATCCAAAAACAATTTAATGATTTGAAACAAATATAGAAAATGTATCTCTTTAATTAAAATTTATTTCCCTTATTAATGCGATTTTTTCCCAATAATTTGTTTTAGAAATATTATTTTTTAAATAAAAAATATTGATTAAATTTTTTATGATAAAAATTACCAAAAATAACGAATTAATAATTTTCGACACAGATATATAAAAATTATAAAAAAAGTACAAAAATAGATATTTCATATTTTTTTAGAAAATTATACATATTACATTCATATATAATTATTCAAGAAGCAATTGTTAATATTAACATAAATGACATTAATATTATTTAAAAATAATGACATAATTTGATAATTATAAAATGCAGAAAGAAAAAAAATTAAAGGATATAGAGTGCATGGGCTAAAAGATTTGGCCCTCGCGCTTGGTTCACATTAAAACCCAAGCATATCTAGGCCTGCATGTTTGGTTTTTATTTTCTCATAAAGGATGGATGATATGTTGTATGCTCTCTTATTGCTTTTTATATATAAAAAAAAAATAGACAAATGACGCATTGTCTTATTGAACAAACAATGTGTTGTCTATTTACCATTCTTTTTTTGTCACTAAAGTTGTCTTTGATGATAAAAAAAAAAATTAAAATCCAATATTTTGGACCTCAAAAACCTCCTAAAAACCGAACTTTTTTTTTTTTGCATCACTGAAAATGAAAACTATCCATTGAATTCCTCTCTCGAAGCTAAATTCATAGATATCAAAATCAAAGTTATTGATGGCTAAAATATGAAAATCCAAGAGCTTTCATGCTTCTTCAATTTTCTGGCAACTTTCTCTCTCCTCTCTTAATATTCAGGGACTGAAACGTGAAAAATAAACTTTGGAACCTAAACAAAAAATCCAAAAACATAAGGGGACAAATATAAAATAAATAATAATTGAGGGACTAAAGTGTAGGTTTACGTGTATCTTGAACTATACACTTGGAAAAAAGGCTGTTAGTTTTTTCAATGTCAATTTTAATTTTTATTCTTTTAATTTTGTGTTTGATAATGACTAAAAATTCTTGCATGTAAAATTAAATAATCATTTAATTTGAAAACAATCTTCGAACTCCTAGCACACACGATAACATGCAATCTAAATAGAATATAAAATTCAAGAACAACAAAAACGTAACTTGTAATGATCAAATTAAAAAAATATAAAATTTGATAATCGAAAATTAAAGAGACCAAGAAGGGAAAATTTTCAAGACAACACGATTATAAATAGTGAAATGTGAGAGAATAGAGAGTGATATCATAGTATTTCACCACTCTTCTACCATATTTGTTAATGTTAATATATTCTCCAAAAACAAACAAGAACACTATATTAACAAATCACTATCTTAGGAGTCCTAAGATACATTTGCTTCAAATTGTTTTTCATTTTCTTTTCTCCTCCTCCTCTTAGCCCCACCGTCACCCCCCCCCCCACTCTATTTTTTATTTTTTTTAATGATGAAACATGCCATTATAGTCACAAATTGTGTATTTAAATCTTTTATGTTTATCTTGGGTTTGACTCGAATGAATAGATAATAAGTTATTTATTCTTTATGTTGTCATTTAGAATTTGAAAGGAAATGATGCGAGAAAGAAATTCATTGTAAATATGAATGGTCTCCAAAGATGCAATTTTTTTTTCTTGAATTTGATTTTTTTTCAAATTAATTTTTTTAGTATTTTTGGACCGTTTTAATATGCTAATATCAAAAATTATTTTTTAAAAAATTATTTTGATGCATTTGTGAGCGAAAAACACAATATTTATCTTACTCCGAAATAGACACTTAATTTTGAATTTGAATTTGAATTTGAACTTGAAATTTTTTTAAAATTAATTTTTTTAGTGTTTTTTTATTGTTTGAATGTGCTGGTGTTGAAATGATTTTTTTTAAACAATAATAATAATATTATTTTATATATATCTAAGTAAAAAACACTTTAAAACACAACATCTACCTTACTCTAAAATAGACATTTAAAATACAATAATTATTAAGTATTACTCTAAAAGATGTGGGTTTTTTATTGTGCAAGGCTTCACTGTTCATCTTCTCACACATTACTATGGAAGAGCTATGTCGCACGCGTGCGGCGTCGCGGCGAAAACATTCACCCTCAAAATGTATCTAATATGGCAAATGTGAGGAGACAAGGAATTCTTGTCTTTTATTGGTGAAAAAATAGAATGGGAGTCGCCACCTAGTATTTTGATCACTAGGAACCCTAACTGGTCTAAGAGATCGGGTATGAGAACTGGTTGCGTAAATGGAAGGTATTAGCACCCCAAATAAGCCCTACCTAAGGTAAGCTGCATTGTTTTATTATCTGATAAAATTTAAAGTTTTGTTGTATTTTTTAGTTGTTGGTCCGTCTATGGTTTAAGAAAAAGTTCTTTTCGGTAAAGAAATCTTTATCTTATTGGGTAAAACCTAACCGTTCTAACGTCAACAAATAATTTAATATCCGGAATACGTCTTACGTATAAGGTCATAATCCTGGATATTAAAAGAAAACAAAATAATTTTTTTTTGAAAATTTTGAAATATTGGCCAGTTCTTGTGACTTTAATAAACTAGTTATTAAAGCCAAAATGCATGCTAAAACTTTTTTTTTTATATGAAGATACTATATGATTTTTTTTATTATATATTTTTATAGAGAGACTTGACCGTATGCATGAAAACAAAACATTTTATTTTATTTATTTATTTTGATGAAAATCAGGTATTTAATATCGGATTTGTATCTTTACAGTATAAAAATACAAACCAATATTAATCAAAATACAGTAAAATATTTGCGGAAAATCATAGATTTTTGAAAAGAATTTTTTGAATTTTTTTGTTTTTGGGCTGGGCCCAACCCGACCCATGTGGCTAGACTGGACCCAGCCCACTTGTGTGCCTGGTCACTGGCCCAAAGCCAGTGACCCAATTATGCCATGCACGCGGAAAAATTTAGGCGTGCATGAACAGTGCGAAAGTAATTAATCACCTTCGCACTGTTCATCTCCTTCTTGCCAATTAACCCAAAATGCAGACAACACTTTTTATCACAGAGACTGTTCATCTCCTTCTTCCCTTTAATGTTGCAGGGATGGAGTAACGGTCGACATGCATCATAGTAGCCGTGAAACATGCCCTTTTGATTGACGCAAATCGCGCCTTCACCGCTGCAAACTTTTCTCGGCCAGCTCACGTAACATAAAGAAGACAGTAAACAGTGTTGAATAAAACGGCACTGTTTTGCAACTTTAAATGATATTTCTAATTTGGTCATTGGATGTTAATGTTATTTTGTAATCAAGCCCCCGGATGAATTGTAATTGGATCCCTTGATCTTAGCGCTGTTCTGGTTTGGTCCTTGGTTTCGGATTGTTTCAATTAAGTCCCTAATTAGCCATCAAAATTCAATAATTATGCAATTAAGCCCCTGATTTGACCAAATCAACTCTTTAAAATTATAATTGGACCCCAGAACTTTAATTTCTTCCAATAAAAGCCTAAATTGACTTAAAAAATCAATTTTCTTGCACTCAAACCCTCCATAAATTCAATTAAACCTTGGATAAAATTTAATTGAGTCCATAAACATCTGATTTTGGACTTTGCTTTCTCAAATTCAATTTTCCTTGTCCCAAGGCTCTCATCAGTCAAAAATATACTGTCAAAATTTCAATTCTTGTATTTTTGAGCCTCCTCAATCAATTTCTATCCTTTTTTTAGCATTTCAGCATCCTTTTCTCACTCTTATTATTTTTGGATTTCTTTCGAATATTTTTTGATATATTTTTTTGTATTTTCTCATTTTCATTTTTTTTTTTGTTTTGTGGGAACCCAAAAATAGGTAATAACAGATATCTCATCTTTACAATGCTTACGATGCAAAACATCATCAACTTCTTACATGGTAAGCTTGTAAAGAAAAAGAAAAAGAAAAAAATGATCTTATTATCTTGGGCGATCTACCTTTTTTTAAGAAAATTGGTGTACTTTCACAGGCGACCTACCCACACACACTCACTGGTTTGTTTTCACGGGCGACCTGCCCACACATGTTCATCCTGGTCTATTTCCAGGGGCGACTGGCCCACACATTCACACGGTCTATTTTCATTGGCGACATGCCCTCACACTCATAGTGATTTATTTTCACGGGCGACCTACCCACACATTTTCATCCTGTACTATTTTCAAGGGCGACCGGCCTACACACTCACACGGTTTATTTTCATGGGCGACCTGCCCTCACACTCACACTGGTCTATTTTCACGAGCGACCTTCCCACACAAGTTCATCCTGGTCTATTTTCAGGGGCGACCGACCCACACATTCACACAGTCTATTTTCATGGGCAACCTGCCCTCACATTCACACTAGTCTATTTTCACAGGCGACCGACCCACACATTCACACGGTCTATTTTCATGGGCGACCTGCCCTCACACTCACACTAGTCTATTTTCACGGGCGACCATCCCACACATGTTCATCCTGATTTATTTTCATGGGCGACCGGCCCACACACTCACACGGTCTATTTTCATAGGTGATCTGCCCTCACACTCACACTGGTCTATTTTCACGAGCGACCTTCCCACACATATTCATCCTGATTTATTTTCATGGGCGACCGGCCCACACACTCACACGGTCTATTTTCATAGGCGACCTGCCCTCACACTCACACTAGTCTATTTTCAGGGGCGACCTGCCCTCATACTCACACTAGTCTATTTTCACAGGCGACCGGCCCACACAATCACGGTCTATTTTCACGGGCGACCGGCCCACACATTCACACGGTCTATTTTCACAGGCGACCTACCCTCACACTCACACTAGTCTATTTTCACGGGCGACCTTCCCACACATGTTCATCCTGATTTACTTTCATGGGCGACCGACCCACACACTCACACGGTCTATTTTCATAGGTGATCTGCCCTCACACTCACATTGGTCTATTTTCACGAGTAACCTTCCCACACATGTTCATCCTGATTTATTTTCACAAGTCTATTTTCACAAGCGACCTGCCCTTACACTCACACTAGTCTATTTTCACGGGCGACCTGTCCTCACACTCACACTCGTCTATTTTCACGGGCGACCTGCCCTTACACTCACACTAGTCTATTTTCACGGGCGACCTGTCCTCACACTCACACTCGTCTATTTTCACGGGCGACCTACCCTCACACTCACACTAGTCTATTTTCATAGGCGACCGACCCACACAATCACATGGTCTATTTTCATGGGCGACCTACCCTCACACTCACACTAGTCTATTTTCATGGACAACCTTCCCACACATGTTCATCCTCGTTTATTTTCAGGGGCGACCGGCCCACACACTCACACGGTCTATTTTCATGGGCGACCTGCCCTCACACTCATACTGGTCTATTTTCACGGGTGACCTGCCCACACATGTTTATCCTGGTCTTTTTTCAAGGGCGACCGACCCACACATTCACACAGTCTATTTTCATGAGCGACCTGTCCTCACACTCACACTAGTCTAATTTCACGGCGACCTGCCCTCACACTCACACTAGTCTATTTTCACAGGCGACCGGCCCACACATTCACACGGTCTATTTTCATGGGCGACCTACCCTTACACTTACACTGGTCTATTTTCACGGGCGACTGGCCTACACACTCACACGGTTTATTTCCATAGGCGACCTCCCTCACACTCACACCAGTCTATTTTCACGGGCGACCTGCCCTCAAACTCACACTAGTCTATTTTCACGGGTGACCTGCCCTTACACTCACACTAGTCTATTTTCATAGGCGATCGACCCACACATTCACACGGTCTATTTTCATGGGCGACCTGCCCTCACACTCACACTGGTCTATTTTCACGGGTGACCTTCCCACACATGTTCATCCTAGTTTATTTT
>Ga0325405_1004780_pt1 | contig 13770 bp, 12 predicted proteins | sample PopdelMetagenome_21_FD_205663 | JGI IMG/M metagenome (GOLD analysis project Ga0325405, IMG submission 205663) | Populus deltoides microbial communities from Bellville, Georgia, United States - Xylem-Control-R2 | ecosystem: Host-associated > Plants > Phyllosphere > Stem > Wood/Secondary xylem... | reverse complement strand
TTGGCCCCCAACCTTTCCAAGTAACTTTACAAGTGATGGATATTCATCCCACATACAGCATGTTGTTGGGAAGACCTTGGATCCACGCAGCACGAGCCGTTGCATCCTCATTACACCAACGGGTTAATACTAGGTGGCGACTCCCCAAACTAGACATTTTCCCATAAAAGAACATGGTGCCAGAAACCAGTTCTTTTTCCACAAGAAATGAATTATTTATTTTGTGGGCCGCCGCGATGTCGGGTGTGACATGGATAAGCAGGCATGTTTTGCAAAATTTTTCACCTCTGTTTCCATACCCCAAAAGAACATTCAATCACGTTATATGGTGATGAGTGTGCATGATTAAACACTTCTTTTCGACCACTTGGTTGTCCACGACGTCTAAATTCTTGGAAGTTATACCTCTCGCCTTTGTAGGGACTCAAATACCTGTACTCATTTGGATATCCAGCATCAACCAAATAATATTTTCCTGCAAATAATAACAACATGGTAATTTTTAACAAAACTAAAAAAACAAATTATATTCCTTCAATTACCAAATCTTTAATTTATTCAAAATCACAACCTTCTGGAGGTTTTGGAAATTTTATACTGCTATTGTCAATAGCCTCAAGAAAAATACGCGTATCATGTGCACTGCCTTCCCATCCTGCCCACACAAACATGAATTGTATGTCGAAACTACAAGCGGCCATGATATTTTGTGTTGGTACACCTTTTCTTCCAATAAATAGAATTTGATTTTCAGATGATATGCAGGCACGAACATGTGTGCCATCAATTGTACCGACATAATTCTACAGGCCATAAAAACATTAAGTACTCATAAGCATTTATAACATATTCCATACTCATTTAAACAACTTAATTAAACAAAAATTCATCTTACCTTGAAATATGACATAAATCTTTGATTCACAGCAATTTCTCTTGGTGTACTCGTAAATTGTGGATCTACTGGTTTTATGACTTCCACAGCAAACAAACATAATGATTTAAGCACTTCTTTAAAACATCTACTAATAGTTTCACCTGAATGCTGAAATCTTTCCTGCACTTGTCTATTTGACGTCCTAACTGCTATTGTAAATAGAAACATTGTCACCTTTTCAGTAACGTTCATTCTTTTTGACGGTTTTAAGCCGTGGTGCGTTTCTAATTCAGTGCGCAGACTTAACAAAGTGGTTGCGTCCATCCTGAACATGTTAACACTTCGTTTCCAATGACCTCTTAAAACCTTCGTCAACCAACACATCCCTGTGTTGTATGAAACCATACATGGTTCTTTATACATATAATTAATATAATACATGTTTATAGCTCCAGCTGTGCATATAATTAATTTTTTCATATCAAAATGCCTCTTTAAAATAAATTCATCGTCATCATCACTGTCATCGTCACCGTCATCATCATCATTATTATCGTTGGCGTCGTTTCCATCACCGTCATTTCCGGCACCAGCAATTGAGGCACCACTACCTTCACAACTAGGATAATTAATGTGGTCTACAATGCGGTTCATTACATTATCATAATTACCATCAAAATCCCCATTAAATATGTCATTAAACCGTGAATCATCCATAACTTCAATTACATGTAAACAAAAAAAAATTATATGTTGTTAATAAAAATATTTAAATAATTAAATACCATTTAATAAAAAAAGAACTATCAAAAAGTTAGTGCGACATAAGTTTTTCCATACCTGTAAAGCCAACAAAAACAGAGTGTTCCACTTGCTTGTATAAAATGCAGTTGAGGTTTGAGAGGTTTGTTATGAAGTAAAATAGTTCATTGAAAGTTGGCTTACAAACATTCCTCTTTACATAGAAAAAATTCAATGCTGATTATATCTCTTTTACAAGTTATTCAGCTTTCAACATAAGTACATTATCACATGTATAGACTGTAAAAGTAACATATAATGTTAATTTTACAACTCATACATGGACAATATTCTGACATGTATTCTTTCATTTGTATTGTTCTTATTCTATTATTCAAGATTTTTTGGCCCACTTTTTTTTCTTTACTTTTCACCATGACAGTTTCAGCAATTCACAAATTGTGAAACTCCTATGAAAGAACTACAACATGTACCAAAATCATCTAAAAAACAACAGTAACTGAACTACAATTCACACAATTTTGGGATAAGAACTCCAACAACAACTGCACCAAAGAGAGCATGTATTCCAATTGAATCGATGACAAATCCAGAAGCTAAAACAACAGTTAGAGTAGCACATACATATATTTCATACATTGGCTCTCATGCACACAGTAGCTGAAACAATATTCATAACTCACATGCACACAGTAGCTGAAACAAGCATTTTAACAACACTGAATAGCATTGACAAACAAGGCAACAACTTCCATCAATCCTCACGGCAGAAAAGAAAACAAATGCAGGTTTCACACCTCACAAGCACACAGTAGTTGCACGTGGTATATCAATGAATACAGCTGGACAAACAAGGCAGCAGCTCCTATCACTTCACAGCAGAAAAGAAAACAAACTAATATTCATACAGTAGTTGCACAAGGTATATTACAATTACAGCTGGACACAAAAGGCAGCAGCTCCCATCACCTCACGGTAGAAAAGAAAACAAACAAGGTTGCACATGGTATATTACAATAAAACAAACATTTTAACAGCAACACTCAAGATTCAAGAACTTCAGGGAACAACACAGTGAAGGTAAATTACCAACCAATTCCATCCAAGGGTCAACCATTTAACATTAATAAAAATCAAAGTTATAGTTTTAATTCGTCGATAAAATACAACATTAAAAACCAGCAATATTCTCATACAAGTATATTAACTCACGAAAAACAATTTAATATAAAACAACAGTAACAAATTACCGCAAATGAAAATGCCCATATATCTCAACATGAAATGTGAAAGAATACAATGACTCTGATAAACTTCGGCAATTGAAAAATAATCTTTTTTAAAACCGGCATCCCATTATTCTGAAACAATAAAATAAACATGTATAAATACAGTAAGCAAGTGAACATAGTTAATTGATTAACAGTTAAGAAAATGAAATAATATCATGTCAGCTAAGCATGTTTAGTGCGTACATATATTCGTTGCAACCATCTCAACTTCTGTTGCTTATCACCCATACTAGCCCACATTTCTCTTTTCCTTCTTAAACTCAGATACTCCGTAGCAAAGTCGTGGAACTCATCTTCAATTGAAACTCAAGGAATTGAGTGCAGCTCAGCCATCAACTCACAAATACTACAGCCTTCGCAATCCATATTAACAGACGTGGAATCATTCTTAGTCGACATACTCTCAAGTAGTTGATTGCACATTGACAACAACTAAACACCAATTCCAGACGTTTTCTTCTTTCTATCTCGCACCTCATAAAGATCTCGTTCTTTTCTTTTGCCACTTCTTTTTGTGTTGTTACTGTTAGATATATTTATCCCTCCAACCATTTAAGTCATGTCAGTCTGGAAATCTGGAATCACATCTTCCTCTGAATCACTGCTTTCTTCTTCCAAACCATCATGATCAATGTTGGCATTGCATGTACCAGGATCGACATCACTGCCAGCAGGTACTCCTGATGAAGGAGCCTATGCAAATGCTCCAGTTGCGACAATGTTGGAATATATTCTGTCAAATTCATTCTTCAAAGACGGCTCAATACCGACATGTCTGAATTTTTTGGCTCCTCTAATTTCCTGCATATAAATAAAATCAAGTATTAAAGGATCAAGACTAGTAAAATTTTGGTGTTGGAATTTGACAATAATAAAAGAAATTGTTAGAATGACAAGGAATGTACCTGAATTTTTTGTTTCCACCACTCATCGCTAGCTGAAATTGTGCCTAATTCACTATTCCAGCTAACACCAGTTTCAGAAACCAGCTTATTCCATATCCTCCAATACTTTTTGCATCCATCACATTTGTTTTTCAATTGTGTTTTAGTGAATGCATGGCTAGTTTGTTCTTTAAATAATGTTATAAGAAATTTCCACCCCGTTTTATCAAAATAAGTATTAGGTCTCATTCCTATATCAATCGCCTTAATACATATATCATAAAATATATGCAACATTTTCTTTGTCCAAGCAGCCTTATCGAAAGATTCAAGACCTTCCATGATATCTTTTGACACATTTAACAAAAGTTTAAAATCAATCAATGATATTAATTACATTGTGGCACATATATAATCGTGGACTCAACCAATAATAAAACACTCAATGTTCAGCATTTACAAAAGCTGTGTGGTTAGTAACAAACATTGACCATGCATTTTATTTAAATGAGAATGTTCCCGTTAATTTGTAATGAAAACTAATTGAAACCCATTAATTTTTAACTGTTTAGAAAACTTAGTTTCAGCCATGATATTATTTGAATTATCAAGCAAAACGTCATTGTCATCATGTTGTTTGGATGCTAAAAACATAGGGAAAAAAAAGTTAAGAATTTATTTCTACATTCAAAGTAACATAGCTTTCTTTCGCAGCATGCAAACACACAAATGCAAAATCAAAGTTCTGATTTTGACTTCAAAAGTAGAAATCAAAGTAATCCTACACGACATGCTAACAGGTCACTCATTAGGATTACTATAAACACACACACAATAAAGAACTCTACGGTTGATCAAACAGAAACAACATCAATGTGCACAGTGAACATATCAGACCATGAAGAACAACAAATAAATGAAATTTGTAAGCAACACATTGTTTCTAGTAAACAAATTTAATCCAACAGCAGCACTATCAGCTGGTAGTAGATATCAAAAACCAAACCAGATTTAAACGAAGAACAACACTAATTACGCATAGTACACAGACCATGAAGCAGCACAGAAATGCAGATTTAGCTCAAGTAAAAAATATGTAAGAACACACAGTACGAGTCATGAAAAGCAGTACAGAGAAGCAATGAAATTTGCTAAATTCAAAACAATTTACGAAGACACAGTAAACAGAAGATAAGCAGCAACAACAATGAAATTTATAGATCAATTCAACAATTGCAGAACACACAGTAATTGATCATACAGCAGCACAGACATGTAATTTTTCATCTAAAAAAACAAAAATGAAGATGGAGATAAGACAGGAACTTACCTCAGTCTCTCTCTTTAGGTGTCCAAACCAGCACGGTTCTGCAGCTTTGTTCTACAAACAGAAACAATGGAGACCTAGAACATAAATTAGATTTTAAGCTACATTTTAAACAAAATTGGTAAGGCAGGTACTTATGGGTCTCTCGCTCGTGGACCTTTCCCAGCACGAATTTGTTGGGTTTTTTTGCAATGGTAACAATGGAGGGACAAATCGGTGAAGGTTTGGGTTTTCGATCTTCGTTTGGAAAGAAGAAGGGACAAAAGGGAAGAAGCTTGCTCTCGAACTGGTGTCATCCTATACGTTGGTGGTTTTTGTGAAAAATAGAAATGGGGTTGTTGTAGCAAGAGACGAAAGAGGGGAACAGTTTGGGGAAGGAAATGGGAGTTTAGATCAATGGTAACATTGATCTGCAACCGTAACAGAAAAAATTTGGGTGGGTAGAAGACCGTTGGGAAGTAATTGACCGTGTAATGGGAAAGTGTCGGTGGTGAGAGAGAGGTAAAACGCATGAAGGAACAGTTTGGGGAAGGTAGAAAATGAGAGTTTATATCAATGGTAACATTGATCTACAACCGTTCTGTGAATAATTTTTTGTGAGGGTGACTATTGGGAAAGTAATTGGTACAGTTGAGAAAGTAATGGAAAAATGTTGGTGATGAGAGAGAGGAGAAAACGCATGAAAAGCAATGCGTAATTGCTTTTTATAGATTGCAGTTCAAACTCAGTTTGGACTAGGACCCACGTAAAAAAAACTGTGGTTGGTGTTAACCAAACATATGTAAACTGATTTTACTTTCAGCCACAACCACACCAGCATATCCAAACACCATCTTATAGAGTGTTTGGTGACACTTGGTTTTTTTAAAAAATTAAATTTATTTAGTTTAAATTATTTTATTATTTTTTTAATTATTTTAATATAGTAATGTTAAAAATAAAATAAAAAATATTATTTAAATAAATTTTTAAATAAAAAATAACACTACAACGTAAGATTATTCCTTTATGATACTTTGCCATAATTATTTTCTATGTAAAATATTTCATGTGAAACAAATTTACCATGTTTAGTAATTAATAATATGAAAAAATATGATAGAACTAAAGTAATAATGATATATTATGATTACTAGACAGTGTTGTGACTTGTGACGATGACAGCTACAAAAATAGTGAAGCAGCAGAGGTTTAGTGATACGGATGACGACGAGAGTGCTAGCTGTAGTTTACGAAAATAGTTAGAAAATATTGTTATATAATATTTTACGCAAATACCCCTCATGCATGTTTTTATTAATAAAGCATAATTTCAATCATTTTCGCTGTTGGAGTAATTTGTAGATTAACTTAATATATTTATCTTTGATACATATTATTGATACCCATAATTTCCATATTTAAAAATAATAAAATAAGTGTGATTAAATATAAAAAATATATATTTAATAATTTATCCATGATTTGTTATTTTGTCTAACCTTCTAGGTGTGGTATACAATTATTATTCTTATGTTGGGCTTGACACACTAGGCCTAGGCATGCGCAGCCCTACAGTGATGGCCCCAACCTCAAGCATACAAGTGAAGGCCTAAAATATAAGCCAGGCCCATAAATATTTGATCTCTAAGATTTTTGAAAATATTTATCTCCCTTCAATTTTATTTGAAATAGATAAATATTATATATTTTTATTTTTTTCTTAAAACACATAATGAAATTGAATGTTTTTTTTAACGATATTTCAATATTTTTAATTTTATTTTCACACATACTTAAGTTATATAAGTTATTTTATAACATTTTCAAAATTATTATAATATATAAAAATATAACTCATCATTTCTTATTTCTCACTTCATCCCTTAATTTAAATATTATATTATTTATTTTAATACATTTTTTAATAATTAAAGTTTTTTTTTTTATCTTAGTTATGAAAAATAATCTCAGATAATATTTATAATTCACCATTAAACTTATAATCTTATTTAAAAAAGATCCAATTAATTCAAAATGGCTTGAATCAAATGCATGAATAATTAAAGTTTAGGTCATACTTGGATTAAAATTAAAACTGAGCTAAGGAATAGCTATATTTGTCAATAGCAGCTTACGTATCCGAAGCAGCTGATGCTTTCTCCCAATCAGTGGAAAAAGATGCTCATCCTCTAGAAGTGGTAGAGCTCTCGAAAGAAAGACCTTGTCCTCCGCTCCAGAAGTGGTAGAGCTCTCGAAAGAAAGACCTTGTCCTCCGCTCCAGTACTAAATTCAATAAAAAAAAGGGGAGCTTCTTCGTCTTCTCCGGCCCCCTTTTCTCCTGACATCAGTGTAGACAACGACCCTTTTCGGCCACTCTTGAAAGAAGGAAAGTCAATCAAGACTGGTGCTACCCCCGCTGACTCATTTACCAATGATTCTTAATGCATGTAACCACTAAATTTTTAATATATTGATCAAAATATAAATTATAATTATAATTAAAATATAATTAAATAAATTAAACAATTTAACTTATTATTAATTTAATAAATTAATTTATTTATATTTAAAAATCAAATACATTGTCTAGCAATGTGTCATGATCTCTAGAATATTAGAAAGGTCATATGTAGTTTGACTTAAATTTTCAGTTACCAGATTCTCAAAGTAACCATTATCTTTTTTTTTTTATCAAGAATTGACTGATTTAAACATTTGAGCATTAAAGGTGTTTACTTTTATCAAATCATGTTTCTTCTCAATACCATAATCATTGATTATTTAAATAAAATTCGATACTCTTTACATTGCGCAAGAATTTATCAATCAATACTATTTAAAAACATATGAAATAATATTTCTAATTCATTTAGGATGATAAATCCTCTCTTGACTACTCAAATACCTTTATTTAATTTATGTTATGCTAAATATTTACCAATTTGTTACCTTTGATATGCTATATCAAATATCTATTCATTTGTTACCTTTGATCCAAGCAACGTGCAGTCATAATCAAAATATAACATTTCTTATATAAAATAACTTGAAGATCTCAAGTTTAAGGATCATCTACATAACTACTTTGTGAGTATTTTCTTAGGCATGAACAATCTCTTCATATAGAATTATCATTTGGGTTAGTTCATTGTACTTGTCATTTAATAAGCAATCACATATTAGTTTCGGATACCCCTCATACCTCAACTTATGAGAACAATTGCTCTATTTAATTAAAAAAAAAGAATGTAATATGCATTAGTCTCAACAATTATAATTAATATTTAGTCTTAAAAGAGCGCATTAACCATGAATATTTATAAATAATGCTTTGATGTAATAGAAATCTTCATAATTATAATTACTTTTATAATCTTCTTTGCAAAATATTTTTATCCAAATGACTTTATCTTTACTCAAGACCATAGTTATTAAACCTGACCCGGTGGGTCAACTCGGGACCCGGGGCCTTAACCGGGTCTATTTCATTCAAAGCCCGGGCTAGCAATTGGCTCGTAGAAAACCGTTTGACCTGCTAGGTCAACTCGAAACCCGGGTCCAGGTTGACCCGGCAAAACCCAGTGGAGACCCCTTTTATTTTTCAAATGTGAGATTTGAAGCCCTCTAGTATAAATATTTTATGTTCACAAGAAAAAAAGTTATGTTTTTTTCAATGTGAGATAAAAACCCTTTTGAAATAATCTTTTAAACTTTATTATTTATAACATGTACAGCATATATTCACGTGAATTATTTTATAATTTTTAATACGAAATATTAAAATTTTAAATATTTTTTTTAATTTTTTCGGGTTGACCCGTGTAACCCGGAACTCGGCCCTTTAGCCGGGTCAATTTTCAGGTCGGGTTTGATAACTATGCTCATGACTCATTAATCAAATTTAAATAAATATTAAAATAAAAAAATATCTTTATATATAAAGATATATATTTTAAACGAATAAAACTACTTTCTGGTACAAATACCAGTTTGCCACACAAGATATACAATAACAGTCACCTCCCAATTAGTTGACTTAAATTACAGTATTTGTGGGCATCATTAAAGTGCATCCATGACCTCTGGTATTGCCAGATAAACAGAGATTGCAATGCTGATCTGCAACCACTCACAACTGTAGGAAAGTTTTTGTTAAAGGAATATTTATCTGCCAAGTATATATAGTTTTAGCAATAAAACTATTTATTCATCCCAAGAGAAGAGAGAATCAATTCTGAATTCTCATCTGAGATGCTTTTTTCCGGTAAGATTGCTTCGACAACTAACACAGGCATGCTATTTATATTCATTCCACAGGCATCCATGGCGGTGGGGAATTTAACGTGTATTGCTGATATAAAAAACTGGTACCCAACCACCTTGATCTCCCTTTCAAAACCACATCAAAATCTTAAGAGACAAAAGATAAATTGAAATAGAAATATTCGGAACTGATTTTTCCTTTCATGACATATTATATATATATATATTACATAGCCAAGAAACTGTAAGGACAGAAAAGCCGTCGAAACAAATGTCAAAAAAATACAACAAATTTATTGGAAAAAGAAAACACTTAACAGATAGGAAGAGGGGAACCATTCCATTCCCCAAGGCACTCCAGCATGGGGTCAATGATCTTCCCCTGGCACATAGCTGTAAACACCTTGTCGAACTCCTCGCCGGGCGATTGGACCTTTTCGCCAGTGAGCAATACAGTTCCCAACTCCTCCCTCACAAACTTGTACAGTGGATAAGACCTACACTCCTTGATCTTGTTGTCAATTGCTGAATTCCCACTATCATATGCTGCTCTTGCGCTCTCAACTTCTTTTGGCAAAAGAGCCTTCAGTTCTTCCTCGAAAGCTTCAATCTTTTGGAAGACTGAAGTGCTAAAATTCTTCTCATTCTCTCCATTTTCCAACGCATGGTCAACAAAAACTTGCCTTAGTTTCTGCATCAATGGATAGGTAGCACTGCAGGGGTCATCCACATAGGCAAAGACATATTCACGATCAACCACCTTGAGCAACTCCTTCTCACAGAACCTTGATGGGTGAAGTTCTCCATTGGCACCTGTAGTTAAAACCCTCTTGGATACTTGACTAACTGTGTTCTTGACTGCGCTCTTCAAGTTCTCTTCCAAGTGCCTCAAGTCGATAGCTTGGCAAAGAGCCACTAAGAAGGTTGTGGACATGAGCTTCAAGATATCGACAGCTTCTGCTGTCTTTCTTGAAGAGATAAGCCCCAACGAGTTAACATCTTGATTGTGCTGCTCGGCACTTTGCACATGGGTGGTGACTGGATTGGCGAGATACTGAAGCTCAGAACAGTAGGAGGCCATTGCTATTTCAGCTCCCTTGAAGCCATAATCCAAACTTGGATTCCTGCTAGCAGTGAGATTCGATGGCAATCCATTGTTGTAGAAATCATTTACGAGCTCACTGAACTGAGCAAATAGCAGCTTGCCTATTGATGCAATAGCCAAACGTACATTATCCATTGAGACTCCAATTGGAGTTCCCTGGAAGTTACCACCATGTATAGCCTTGTTCCTTGAAACATCAATTAGAGGGTTGTCGTTCACTGAATTAATCTCTCTTTCAATTGACTTGGTCGAGAATCGGATTACTTCAATCTGGGGACCAAGCCATTGGGGTGAAGTCCTTAGAGCATAGCGATCCTGCTTTGGTTTCTGCAGGGGGTCCGTTTCATGCAACTTCTTAGCTGCCTTCATGTAAGCGCTGCCATCTAAAATGTGCTCCATTATAGCTGCAGCCTCAATTTGACCTGGATGGTGCTTCAATTTGTGTGTCAAATGGTCAGTGAATTCAGGTTTACCATTCATAACCTCAGCAAAAATTGCTGACAAGAGTTCCGATAAGACAGCAAGAACGTTGGTCTCGAAAAGAACCATAGAAGCCAAGCCAGAGCCAACTGCAGTTCCATTAACTAGAGCAAGGCCTTCTTTAGGCTGCAACTCAAAGAATCCAGATTCAATGCCAGCTGCTTTAAAGGCTTCAGCAGCATCTAGCACTTCTCCGGTGGGACCAGTGGCCTTGGAATTGGGCCTGCCAGTCAGTAATCCAGCAATGTAGGATAGTGGAACTAAATCACCTGAAGCAGTGATTGTGCCTCGTAGTGGCAAGCATGGAGTGATGTTGTTATTGAGGAGCCTGGTAATAGCTTCCAAGATTTCAAATCTGATGCCAGAGTAACCTTGGAGGAGAGTGTTGATTCTGACAAGCATTGCTGCTCTAGTTGCTGAGTGAGGCAGTGTGTGGCATGTTTCCGTTCCATTGCCAAAGATCCCAGCATTCAAGAATCTGAAGAGGGAAAGAAGAAAACACCATAAACAAATCAATTACGTTTTTATGTTAATGCTTCAAAAGCACAAACTCACAAGAAGGAAACTTGTGTGTATCAATCTGTCAGATAATAAAAAAGATTAAACAATGAGTTCCACACAAAGCTAGGCAGTCAAAGCATGCATTGGCCATTTTACCTGGTAGCTAGAGAAGGTTAACCAAAAAGATGTAAACAGATATTGGAAGAATAAAATAAAGTTGAAACGGAAATCTCAATGCAGTTCTGGTGACCAATTTCGCCTAAACTTTCCAATTGAATATTCCTATATATATGAAGGTGTTTGTTGGCATGTGAGAAAATAAAAATTGAAGTTCCTAGCTCTTATATAAAGTTAGATTGCTTGTATTAAAAATTCATAATACTCCTCACCAAATCAAAATCATTCTTGATCAATTTAACTACCAATCTTATAAACACGGAACTCCGGTCCATAAATATTTTCCCCCACTTTCATGGAACTTGATGATGAGATTGTCAGATGGGGTCATAGAAAGTCTTTAAATGGGAACATCGATCTCTCTCTACTAGACAACTCATTGAATGGACGGCCATAGCCCTCCACCACTCGATGCCCACCTACCTCTTCTTCAAAATATCATGGATTTCTCTCATGATATAAGAGATCATTTAAAAGTCATAATAGCGTCAATTCGACCTAGCTACCAACTCTCTCTCTCTCTCTTTTTCTGTATTCTCTTATGGTGAAAGTGAAGACTCAACTCTTCGAGTGAACAAGTCTCAACCCTCACACCAACCACGTTAGTGAAAAAGGAAAAAAAAAGGTAGAGGAAAAGGAAAACCGTACTTGAAGTAACAAACATTTACTTAGGTTTGGAGGTTTTTAAATCTGCTCACCTAATAAGTTCCTTCTGAAGAGCACCGCCTTGTTTGGTTCTTCTGTGAGAAGTGGCACCAAAACCAGTAGTAACGCCATAACTATCAGTTCCCTTGTCCATGCTATCCATGACCCAGTCACTGCTAGCCTTGACACCAGGCCTTGCAGACTCAGAAAGCTCCACCTTGACATCACCAGTATCATGACCAGCAATGGATGCAACCTGAGCAATGGTCAGGGTCTCACCTCCAAGCTTGACAACAGGCTTCCTATAATCAGCCACCATACGTTTGACTTCATCTAAGTGGCTTCCTTTCATTGCCTCGGCAGCAACTCCCCAGCTGAGTGGATCACGTTGGTTGACGCACAAACTCTCCAAAGAACCATTTTGGTAGCCATTCTTGGTGACTGTCTCCATTTCTTATTTATATATATGTTAGACCAAAGAAAAGCTTAAATGAGAGAGGAGGAGTCTTGAAGAATGGAGGAAGAGGAGTAGCTGTAGAGGAAATCTTGAGTTCTGTAGTACGGGATTTCCTGAGAGAAATAGAGGGGAGGTGTAGGGGGTTTAAATAGAGGGGTGGGACTCGGGAGTCTTGAATATCATGCACAGGAGATGGTAGGTAAGCATGAGGGCCGGCAAGAGGTGACAAAGTGGGTTTGTTGAGACTGAATTGTGGCCATTGATATGGAACAATCTAAGGGTACAAATCATGGAGCGTGGAGTCTTCGTGGATCAATATTGGCGATTGGCTTAGAAGGGTAAATATGACTCGTGGGAGGGGTGCATGGTGGTGAGGTTGTGGTTGGTGAGAATCGGGAAACTTCGTATTGCCATGTAAAATGAATAATATTGGTGTCCATAAAGTATATTAGTCTCGTGGGGCTGTAAAGCAAATAGTATACCCTATGGATCCACCTAATAATCATGCATTTTTCTTCACCAAATGGCTTGTATCCTTGACTTGTGCTCCCATGGCGTCATGATCATCGGTACTTCTCACGAGTGAAATTCTCTAATTACACCCCAACAAATTAATAATGAGGTAATTAAATTATCTATCTCTTGGATATTTAATTCAAGTCATATATAATTATTGTCCATGCCGTGTGATGATATTATTACCTAGAATCAGTCAGCAACCTAAAACAAACGTGCGACTAATTCCCAGCTAACGAAATATTGCTATTTAAGAAAAAACAAAGCAATATATATATATACAGAGGTTGGAGAGGGAAGTATACTGGTGATGCATGTTCATCAACAACGTGGCTAGTATTTAATTAGTACTGCCGGATTCAAGCCAAGGAAAACTAAGGGAATCTCATAAATTAAAAAGGAGGTGTAATTGATCGTTTCCACCAGCATATATAATTACATATTACTTAAGCAATGTTCGGTATATACGACATCGTGTTGATGGTTAAGAGTTATGTCTGTC